>ENA-OPZZ01000110-OPZZ01000110.1-human-gut-metagenome-genome-assembly--contig:-NODE-110-length-61678-cov-6.167958_pt1 | contig 61678 bp, 56 predicted proteins | sample MGYA00242487_ERZ504511 | MGnify/ENA primary metagenome ERZ504511 (study PRJEB26092, sample SAMD00036241) | human gut metagenome | host: Homo sapiens | study: EMG produced TPA metagenomics assembly of... | reverse complement strand
CGGGCATCTGGCTCATGGCGGCAAACTGGCTGCAAACGGTGTCAAGATCCGCTGCCGTAGGGGTGGCGGTTTCAGTGTCCGCGTCCGCAGCGGCAGAGGGCGTCTCGGCAAGGCCGGTCATGCCCATGCTGTTCTGCCCGGCGGGGGTGTTGGCGGCCTGTGCGGCAGCCATATACAGCACGATGTCCGGGGTGGTCACGGCCTCTTCCAGTGCGGTGCGCTCGTCCTCGGTCAGGTCGGAGCGCAGCTGCAATACGCCATCGTCCTGCAGGTAGTACTGGTAGGCGTTTTGCAGCTTCTGCGCATCCTCCTCGCTCATCAGCAGGCTCAGCGCGTCCAGCGTACTCTGGCGCACCGTCTGGGGCAGGGGGCTTTCAATGCCGCCCTGCTGGATGCCGGTGTCCACGATCTTGCTGGTGTAGTCCGGCAGGGCAAGGTCGCAGTACGCCTGCACGAACAGCAGTGCGAACACCACAAGGCAGACTGCCCAGTGCCGGGCCAGCTGCTTAAAGATCTTTGTCATGGTTCGTTTCTCCCTTCGGGTCAATGTTGCGCGCGGCATTTTCCGCAAGAATGGCATCCATCAGCGCGCCGCGCAGCGCGTCCATCTGGGCTGCCTGCTCCGGCTCTAACCGTGCCAGCACGCTGGCAAAGTAGTTGCGCAGAGCCTGCTCACACTGGTGGCACAGCTCGTACCCCTTGGGGGTGATGCGCACCAGCGTTTTGCGGCGGTCGGCGGGGTCCGGTTCCCGCACCACAGTGCCGTCCTGCTCCATGAGCCGCAGCCCGCGCGAGACCGCCGGCAGCGGCTGTCGAATCTCCCGGGCAAGGTCGGAGACATAAATGGCACCGTCCTTTCCGTGACAGTTGATGGCGTGCAGCAGGCCTTCCAGCATATTGAAGTGGCATTTGGGGCAATCGGCCAGCGCCGCCCGCATTCCGGTCTTGGATGCCTTGCTCAGCTGCCCGATAAAGTGGCACATCCCCTGAAAGCTGGGGGTGCTTGGCTCGGACACGACAGTCCCTCCTCGTTTGCATTTTTTGGATACTTAACAGTTGTTAAGTATTAACGCCTGATAAGTATATTCCTTTTGCAGCCGGATTGCAAGGGAATAGGGAAATATTAAACAAAAATTCACAAAAAACTTGTAGGTTTTGTCAATGCGCAAACCGGCTCTCGCTGCATAAAAATAAAGGACAGGCAGAAACGGAGGGTGCAGATGGAGCAGGGATTCCAAGTGTTGTTACAGGTATTCGGCGGATTGGCGCTGTTTTTATACGGGACGGACAGCCTGTGTCGGGCGGTGCAGCAGGGAGCGGGCAGGCGTCTGCGCAGCCTGCTGGCGCGGTGCACCGCAAACCCGGCGGCAGGACTGCTGACCGGTGCTGCGGTAACGGCGGTGCTGCAAAGCAGCTCGGCGGTCACGGTCATGGTGATTGCCTTTCTGGCGGCGGGGCTGTTGCAGCTGCGGCAGGCGGTGCCGGTGGTATTCGGGGCAAATATCGGCACAACGGTCACGGCGCAGCTGCTGGCGTTCCGGGTGGAAAGCTGGCGGTATCTGCTGCTGTTTGGCGGGGTGCTGCTCTGTCTGGCCTGTAAAGGCTGGCGGGGCCGCTGCGTGGGCGAGGCAGTGTTCGGCTTTGGACTGCTGTTCGAAGGCGTCACTGTGATGCGCAGCGCCATGGAACCGCTGCTGCAAAGCCCTCTGTTCCGGCTGGAGCTTGCCCGGGTGCAGCAAAGTCCCCTGCATGGGCTGCTGGCGGGCGTCTGCATGACCTTAACGGTGCAAAGCAGCTCTGCCACAGTGGCGCTGCTGCAAAGCATGGCGGCGCAGCCCGGGGCAGACGGCGTGCACAGCCTGCTGGGGCTGACGGCGGCCATTCCCATTTTGCTGGGGGATAACATCGGCACCACCATCACGGCGGTGCTTGCCGCCATCGGGCAGGGAAGAGACGCCAAGCGGGTGGCGGCAGCCCACGCCATTTTTAACCTGAGCGGAGCGGCGGTGTGTTGCGCACTGCTGCAGCCCTTTGCGGCGCTGGTGCGGCTGTGCTCGCCCGCAGGGGCGGAGTGCGCCGTGATCGCCCGGCAGATCGCCAACGCACACACCTTATTCAACGTACTGTGCGCGCTGGTGTGGCTGCCCCTGACCGGGCAGATGGTGCGACTGGTCTGCGCGCTGCTGCCCGATAAAAAACGACCGCAAGAACGGTTGTAAACCGGAGCGGGGAATGGTATACTGAAGCAGACGATACTATTATATATAAAGGACGGAATGCAATGAAACGGAAAATCGGCAGGCTGTGCATGGTGCTGGGCGCGGTGCTGATCTTATGCGCCGCTGGGTTGCTGGGCTACAACCGGTGGGATGCCGCCCGGGCAGAAAAGGCTTCGCAGGAAGTATTGGGCGAGCTGGAGCAGACCATGCAAAAGACCATTACGGAGCACCAGCAGGAAAACGAGACTGCAGCCCCGCAGCCGGTGTTGGACCCGACGCAGGAGATGACCACCGTGGAGGTGGAAGGGCGGGACTACATCGGGGTGCTTTCCATCCCGGCGGTAGAACGGGAGCTGCCGGTGATGGCGCAGTGGAGCTACGCCGGGCTGAAGATCGCCCCCGGGCGGTACAGCGGCACCACCTATGGCGATGATCTTGTGATCTGCGGCCACAACTACGCAATGCACTTCAGCCCCATCAAGTGGCTGGCCATCGGCAGCTCGGTCTATTTTACGGATGCAGACGGTCTGCGCTGGAGCTATGAGGTGGAGAGCGTGGAGACTTTGCGCCCCACCCAGATCGAGGAGATGACCACCGATACCGAGACGGACAACTGGGATCTGACCCTGTTCACCTGCACCTCCGGCGGCGGTTCCCGCTACGCGGTGCGCTGTGTGCGGACAGGCTACCCCGTCCGTGTGACGGACGCGGCAGAATAATGCTTTGCACAGCAGGATGATTTGGAAGGGCTTCCGCTTTGCTCTAGCCATTATCAGCGGAAAATTTATTTTTAATTTCGGGATAGCGGAGCGTCTGCGGACGCTCCGCTATCCCATTTTCACAGGAGGGGGTCGTGACGGAAAACGGCAGCTCCAGCGCCTGTTTCCTGCGGAAATGCGGCGCTGCGGGGACTGCCAAAGACCTGATCTCCGAGGAAAATGGCCGTGTACAGCGTGAGCAGACTGGGGAGCATACGCTGTTTTTTACGCAAAAAATCCGCAAAAACCTTTGAAAGTCCTTTTTATGGTATCTGAATTATGCGATACTGTGTTCACCGGGAAAGCCCCGGAACAAAACAGAAACACAGGAGGGAAACACCATGAAGGATTTTGAGTTGCGTTATGTGGGCAATCATGTGGAGGTATACACCGGCAGTGGTGTGTTCCTGTTTTCGGCCGATACAGTGCGCGAGGCCATGGAAGAGCTGGCCGGGTAAGCGGCGGCATATCGCATCTGGGAAAGCTGAATGTAAAATGTATGTAAAATAACGGAAATCTTTTTGTTTGCCGCCCGGAAATATGTTGCGGAATGTGTGAAAAAAGTAACTTTCCTGTAAAATAAACCTTGTTGAGACGCCCCCTTTGATGGTATAATAAAAGTAAGCGGCTTCCGGAACAGGGCAGGCGTTGCGCGTGCAAGGTTCCGGCAGCTGTGTGCTGTAAAGGATTAAAAGGGAAGTTTCATATTAGGAGTATCGTTATGGATATCACACACATTACCTCTCTGCTGGGCGGCATTGCGCTGTTCCTGTACGGTATGTCCATCATGGGCGCCGGACTGGAAAAGCTGGCAGGCGGCAAGATGCAGGGCGTATTGCAAAAGCTTACCTCCTCCACCATTAAAGGCGTGATCTTTGGCACACTGATCACCGGCGTCATCCAGTCGTCGGCTGGTACGGTGGTTATTTGTGTCGGTCTGGTCAACTCCGGTATCATGACACTGACGCAGTCGGTAGGCGTGATCATGGGTGCAAATATTGGTACTACGGTAACAGGTCAGTTGATCCGCATGGCGGATATCTCAGGCGACAGCCTGTGGCTGACCCTGATCCAGCCCAAGACCTTTGCCCCCGTGGTGGCGTTTATTGGCTGCATTTTTTATGTGTTCCTGCGCAATGCCAAAAAGAAGAATATCGGCCAGATCATGCTGGGCTTCGGCATCCTGTTTACCGGCATGAGCCTGATGGATACCGGTGTGGCACCCCTGCGGGAGAGCGCCGTCTTTCAGAATCTGTTTGTCACTATGACCAACCCCATTCTGGGCGTTCTGGTGGGCGTGGTGGTCACCGTGATCATCCAGTCCTCCTCTGCCTCTGTGGGTATTCTGCAGGCACTGTCCAGCACAGGACTTGTCACCTTCAGTTCTGCCATCCCCATCATTCTGGGCGCGCATATTGGTACGGCGTTCACCCCGCTGCTCACCATCGGCGGCTCCTCCAAGGATGGTAAGCGGGCAGCGCTCATCCACCTGTATTTCAACGTCATCGGCAGTGTGATCCTGCTGGCACTGATCTATGCGGTGCAGTTCACCATCGGCATTCCCATGTGGGGCGATGTGATGAACAAGAGTTCCATTGCAAACATCCATACTTTGTCCAGCGTATGCGCCATGCTGCTGTTCCTGCCTTGCAGCGGAGTGCTGAGCCGCTTGGCGATGCTCACGGTGCCCAGCAGCGTGGAGGAAGCACAGGAGCTGAGCATGCCGGTGCTGGACGAGCGTCTGTACAAGAGCCCGGCTGTGGCTTTGCAGCAGGCGAAGAATGCGGTGATCAAGATGTCCCGCCGTGCCGCCCGCAACGTGGGTCTGGCTGCGCCGCTGCTTTTGAAGATGGACGAGGAGACCGTGAGCGCCATTAAGGTGCGCGAGAACCTGATCGACCGCATGGAGGTGGAGATCACCAACTACCTGATCAAACTGACCGATCAGGAGCTGGGCGACGACGAAAGCCACGCGGTGACCGAGCTGCTGAATTTTGTCACCGAGTTCGAGCGTATCGGCGACTATGCCGTGAACATCATGGAAAAGGCCGAGGAGCTGTACGACAAGGAAGCCAGCTTCAGCGAGAGCGCCAAAAAGGAACTGCAATTGCTGGATGCCGCATTGGAGCGCATTCTGGTTCTGACGGACGAGGCCTTTGAAAACGATGATGTCCAGAAGGCTGCACAGGTGGAGCCGCTGGAGGAGATCATTGACGTGATGGTGGAGCGCCTGCGCGACCAGCACATCCTCCGTCTGAAGGACGGGATCTGCTCCATCGACACCGGCGTGGTGTTCCTTGATGTGCTGAACAACGCTGAGCGTATCTCCGACCACTGCTCCAACATTGCAGTGCGCATGGTGGGCATGGAAGCCGGCGAGGACTACGACTCCCACACCCTGAAAAGCATTATGCACCACAACCCCAGCAAGGACTATATGCTGGAGTACGAGCAGTGCCGCAAGGAGTACCTTGTGCCGCTGGAAGAAATGGAAGCATAAAATATTTTTGTTTTTAAATAAGCCGGGCCTGCGGGTCTGGCTTATTTTGCGCTTTCACGCAGGAATATGCAGTAGGCGCTGCCGTATATCTTTGCAATCCCCCTCGTGAAAATGGGATAGCGGAGCGTCCGCAGACGCTCCGCTATCCCGAAATTAAAAATAAATTTTCCGCTGAATATGGCCAGAGCGCAAGCGGAGGCCATTGAAAATCGTTAGCCCTGCCGCGCATTTACTCCCCCAGATCTTCCAGCAGCAGGTCCAGCTCCCGGGGGCTGTTGACCATGATTCCGCGCTTGATGCGTAAGGCGTCGTTTTCGGGCAGAAGATTGGTGTAGATGCCGGTCACGCGGATCAGGGTGCCCGGGGTGCCGTCGGCGCGGCAGGTGTACACCGCCACCCGCCCGCCGCTGTCTTGCAGGCAGTAGCGGGCGGTGTCCGTCTGGGGCACTGCCTGCGCGGCAAGGCTCAGGGGAGAGGCGGGGTCGGTCTCAGACCCGGCGGGGCTTTGAGACAGCGGCAGCCTTGGCAGCGCCATCCAGAACAGACTGAATACAATGGTGAATACGCAAAGCCCGTAGAACAGGCAGACAGACAGCTTGCGCATAAAAAAACACTCCCTTCCCCGGGTAAGTATGCCCCGTTTTGGCGGATAGCAGACAATTTTCACACGCAGATACTGTACTTTCCACAAGAGAGTGTGTTATACTATTTATATCTGCTCAGCGCGCAAAGATTGGTTCTTGCCCGGCTGGGGCTTGCGTGCTATAATATGGTATTGCAGTTTGAAATTTCGTGTCACAAACGATGTGGATAAAGCCCGGTGCAGCTATGCCCGGCAACAGTCTTGAAATGTCAGGAGGCGATCCCTATCTCCAACAATGAGATGAGAAAGATCCACCGGGGCGGCGAGGAGCAGCCTGCCCGCCCGGTGGGACGTAAGGTCAATGTTTCCCAGAGCCGCCGCGAGGTACACTCCGCAGCGGAAAACCGTACCCGCGCGCCCAAGGCACCCAAAAGCCCCAAGCCGCCAAAGGAAAAGAGCAAGCATCCCATCCTGCGGTTCATTGGCCGCACCGTCGCTACGGTGCTCTGCCTTGGCATTATGCTGGGCAGCGTGGTGGCCGTGGGCATGGTGTTCTATGTGGTGCAGGCTACTGCCAACGACGGTGACCTGCTGGACTTGGACAACATTCAGCTGAGCCAGTCCAGTATGGTGGTAGCCACCGACCCGGATACCGGCGCACAGGTGGAGTATGCCACCCTGCGCTCCTCCAACAGCCACCGCGTATGGGCAGACCTTGAGCAGATTCCCTCCAATTTGCAGTATGCCTTCATCTGCACCGAGGATAAGGACTTCTACTCAGAGCCCGGCGTCAACTTCAAGCGCACCATCGGCGCAATGATCAACGAGTATCTGCTGCCCATTTACAGCTCCAAGCAGGGCGCATCCACACTGGAACAGCAGCTCATCAAGAACCTGACCGATGACAACAGCGCCAGCGGTATCGATGGCGCATTGCGCAAGGTGCGCGAGATCTACCGCGCCCTCTGCCTGAGCCGCAGCTACTCCAAGGAGACCATTCTGGAGGCTTACCTGAACACCATCAGCTTTACCGGCACCATTCAGGGTGTGCAGACGGCGGCCAACGAGTACTTCAACAAGGACGTCAGCCAGCTGAGCCTGTGGGAGTGCGCTACCATTGCCTCTATTACCAAAAACCCCACCAACTATAACCCCTATACGAACCCCGAAAATCTGATCCACCGCCGCAACTTCATCATGTACAATATGTGGCAGCAGGGTGTGATCAGCGAGGAGGACTACCGCAACGGCGCTGCACAGCCCCTTGTGCTGGCCGAAGAAGACAGCGGCAAAAAGCCCAGCACCGTCACCTCCTACTTCACCGATGCACTGTTCAATGAGGTCGTGCAGGACATCATGACCAAGGAGGGCATCAGCGAGTCCGAGGCACAGAAGCTGCTCTACACCGGCGGCTTTACCATTGAAGCCACTGTCAACACCAAGCTGCAGTCCCAGATGGAAAACCTGATGCTGAACACCGACGATGCCTACTTCCCGGCGGGCTGGCATGAGGAAGAGGTTACCTCCATTTCGGACGATGATGTGCAGGTGTTCAACGAGGACGGCACCCCCAAGACCCGCACCGGCGAAGATGGCACCGTCTACTATTACCGCAACGTGCGCACGCAGGCTGCTATGGTCACGCTGGACTATGACGGCAACGTGCTGGCCATTGCGGGCGGTCTGGGCGAAAAGACCAAGAGCCTTTCCCTGAACCGCGCCTATAATGTGGAGCGGCAGACCGGTTCTACCATCAAGCCCATCGGTGCCTATGCGCTGGGCATTGAGTACGGTCTGGTCAACTGGTCCACCATGCTCAACAACTCCCCCCTGTACCAGAAGCAGGATATGATCATTCGGGACGAGGACTACTGCCGCAAGAATGGCCTGATGGGGCTCTCCGACAAGCAGCTCCGCGCTTACCCCAACGCATGGCGCAGTTGGCCGCGCAACTACGGCGGCAACTACGGCGATGGCAGCGATCTCCCGCTGTGGAACGGCCTTGCCCGCTCGCTGAATACCATCGCAGTCCGCGTGGGCGACCTTGTGGGCGCAAGCAATATCTTCAACTTCGTCTATAACACCTTGCAGCTGAACACGCTGGATCCCACCAACGATGTGGGTCTGGCGCAGATGGTCATGGGCAGCCAGACCAAGGGCGTTACCCCCATGGCACTGGCCGCAGCCTTCCAGATCTTCTATGATGGCGAGTACACCACCCCGCACCTGTACACTCGTGTGCTGGACCGGGACGGCAACATCTATCTGGAAAACAACGCCACCAGCTATCAGGCACTGACCCCCGATACCGCTTACGTCATGAACCGCCTGCTGAAGAACGTTCTGTTCTCCAGTGTGGGTACTGCCAGCGGCCGCTATCCCAACTCCAACGGCATGGAGGCCTTTGGTAAGACCGGTACTGCCAGCGACGAAAAGGATCTGTGGTTCGTGGGCGGCACGCCCTACTATGTCACCGCTGTGTGGTGGGGCTACGATGCACCTTACGATATGACCAAGACTCTGTCCAAGCAGCAGGCCAAGACCCGTACCTGTGTGACCGCGTGGAAGGCACTGATGGAGCAGGCACAGGCAGACCTGCCCTATAAGGCATTCCCCACCTCCGCAGGCGTGGTGGAGCGCCGCTACTGCACCCAGAGCGGATTGCTGGCCGGTGCAGGCTGCCCGAGCACTGCCGTGGGCTACTACCGTGCCGATGACCTGCCCGATACCTGCACCTATTCCCATGCCGCACCGCAGGCTGCTGCCCCTGCCGAGAACACAGACGATGCTGTGCCCGCCCAGCCGGTCATACCCACCGATACCAGTGCACTGGACACGGAATAAGGACAAAAATCGTACTTTTTCACCCCTTTGCTGAAAAATCCGGCAAGGACAGGGCGCACTTCACAAGACAAAACTGGACAAAGTGACAAAATAGCATCCGGGCTCTTGCATTGCAGGGGTTCGGATGCTATTATATTTTCTGCAAGAACACTTGTGTTTGAGAGGTGAACAAGTTGGAACGCCGTTTTTATCTGGTGGATGCGCAGGTGCTGCCGGAGGTTTTTCTCAAGGTGGTACGCGCCAAGGAGCTGCTGGCCAGCGGCGAAGCCCGCAGCATTTCGGCTGCGACCCGCGCCGTAGAGCTTTCGCGCAGTGCATTTTATAAGTATAAGGATTGTATTTTTGATTCAGAGAACGGCCGTGAGGTCATCACGGTCATGGCCACCCTGCGGGACGAGACCGGTGCGCTGCAAAGCCTTCTGGCCGGTATCAGCGCCGCAGGCGCCAGTATTGTGACCATCAACCAGTCCACCCCGGAGAATGGGGCTGCGCTGGTGGCGGTCACCATCCGCACCGATACCATGCAGATGTCCCCGGAGGAACTGACCGAAAAACTTTCGCGCCAGCGCATGGTGGTGAGTGTGCGCTGTGGGTATAACCTGTAACAAAACAGGAAACGAGGGAAAGAGAGTATGGCTAAAATTGCAATTCTGGGCTTTGGCACGGTGGGCAGCGGCGTATACGAGGTGCTGTGCCACAATGCTGCAAGCGTCTCCCGCCGGGCTGGCGAACCGGTGGAGGTAAAATATATTCTGGACCCGAAGGATTTTACCGGCAACCCGGTGGAGCCCTTGGTGGTCAAGAATATCGACGTGATCCTGCAGGACCCGGAGATCCAGGTGGTGGTGGAGACCATCGGCGGCACCCGCTTTGCTTACCCCTACGTCAAGGCGTGTCTGGAGAGCGGCCGCAGCGTGTGCACCTCCAACAAGGAGATGGTGGCCACCTACGGTGCAGAGTTGCTGGCACTGGCCAAGGAGCACGGCTGCGCCTTCCTGTTCGAGGCCTCTGTGGGCGGCGGTACGCCCATCATCACCCCCATGCACCAGTGCCTGGCGGCCAACGTCATCACCGAGGTGGAGGGCATCGTGAACGGTACCACCAACTTCATGCTCACCAAGATGGTGCGGGAGGGACTGGGCTTTGAGGATGCGCTGCAAATTGCGCAGGAGCTGGGTTACGCAGAGACCAAGGATCCCAGCGATGACGTGGACGGCCGCGACGCCTGCCGCAAGATCGCCATCCTGTCCTCCATGGTGTGCGGCCACCAGATCTACCCCAGAACATCCCCACCCGGGGCATCCGCGCCATTACCGCCGCCGATGTGGCCAGCGCCGAAAAGCTGGGCTGCGTTATCAAGCTGATCGCATGGATGAAGCTTGGCAAGGACGGCAGCGTGGCCGCCGGTGTAGAGCCGTGTCTGGTGCCCAAGGCAAACCAGCTGGCCAGCGTGGACGATGTGTTCAACGCGGTGCTGGTCAAGGGCGATATGCTGGGCGATGTGGTGTTCTACGGCAAGGGCGCAGGCAAGCTGCCTACCGCCAGCGCTGTGGTGGCAGACGTGGTGGATGCGCTGAAAAACGGCGCACAGGTGCACGACAGCCTGTTCTGGCAGCCTGCGGACCCGGTGGACGGCATGCTCACCGACCCGGCTCCTGCTGCATATTATGTGCGTGTGGCGGGCATTGCACCCGCTGTGGTGGAGGCCATCTACGGCTACGGCAAGGTGGTGGATGAGCGGTACGAGGGCTGCGCCTACTTTGTGAAGCGCGCCGATGAACGTGCGCTGGCAGAGGCCGCGCGCAAGGTGGAGGCCGTGGGCGGCAGTGTGAAGCTGGTGCTCAAGCGTCTGCCCGAGGAAGTGTAACGGAAAGGAACTGCGGCAATGAAGATCAAGGTTTCGGTCCCTGCCACCAGCGCCAACGTGGGCTCCGGCTTCGATGCGCTGGGTCTGGCAGTTACGTTGTACAACACGGTCACCTTTGAGGACAGCGAGGTGCTGGAGATCTCGGCATCGGACGGCACCCGCATCCCCCGGGGCGAGTCGAATCTCGTGTACCGCTCCGCCAAGGGCCTGTTCGAAAAGGTTGGCAAGCAGATCCCGCCCCTCAAGATCACCCAGACGAACCCCATCCCCATGGCACGGGGTCTGGGCTCTTCTTCAGCCTGCATCATTGCGGGTCTGCTGGGCGCAAACCGGATGCTGGGCGATGTGCTCAACACGCAGGAGCTGCTCACGCTGGCAACTGCCATTGAGGGACACCCCGATAACGTGGCTCCGGCCCTGCTGGGCGGCCTGACCAGCAGCGTGTTCGAGGACGGCAAGGTGTATTCGGTCAAGCGGAATGTGGATGAAAGCCTCTGCTTTGCTGCCATCGTGCCGGACTACAAGCTGCTGACCGAGGCAGCCCGCGCTGCCCTGCCTAAAGAGGTATCCCATAAGGACGCGGTGTATAACCTGTCCCGTGCGGCGCTGGTGCCCGCAGCTTTCTGCGAGGGGCGGCACGACCTGCTGGCCATTGCCACCGAGGATAAGCTGCACCAGCAGTATCGCATGCCCCTGATGCCCGGCTCCCGCGAGGTGTTCGATATGGCGCGGCTGTGCGGCGCAAAGGCCGTGTATGTGTCCGGTGCAGGCAGCACCGTCATGGCTGTGGCAGAAAAGGCCGAGGCCGAGAAGTTCTATTCCAAGCTGGAAAAAGGTCTGGAGCTGCTGGAAGGTCTGGACGGATGTGAAGCATTTACACTGTTGCAGCTGGATGCCGATAACACCGGCGCAACCGTGGAATGATAAATGGGTAAGGGAAGTGCAAGAACGCTTCCGCCCGGCAAGCCCCCCGCAAGCGCGGGGCGTTAAAGAGGAGAGTGACAAGATATGGCGTTGATCGTACAGAAATTCGGCGGTTCTTCCGTAAAGGACCGTGACCGTATCTTCAACGTTGCGCGGATCGTGGCCAACACCCACAACGCGGGCAATGACGTAGTGGTGGTAGTCTCCGCACAGGGCGACACCACCGATGACCTGATCGCCAAGGCAGGGGAGATCACCCATAACCCCTCGGCGCGTGAGATGGATATGCTGCTGGCCTCCGGCGAGCAGATCAGCATCGCACTGCTGGCCATGGCGCTGAACGAGCTGGGCTGCCATGCCATCAGCCTGACCGGCTGGCAGGCGGGCTTCCGTACCGACCGTGCCTACACCAAGGCGCGCATCACCCGGCTGGAGACCGAGCGGATCTCCTCCGAGCTGGAGCGCAACCGCGTGGTGGTGGTGGCAGGCTTCCAGGGCTTGAACAAGCTGGATGACATCACCACTCTGGGACGCGGCGGCTCCGACACCAGTGCTGTGGCAATTGCCGCTGCCCTGCACGCTGACCGCTGCCAGATCTACACGGATGTGGAGGGCGTTTATACCGCCGACCCGCGCAAGGTGAGCAACACCCGTAAGCTGGAGGAGATCACCTTTGACGAGATGCTGGAACTGGCATCTTTGGGCGCACAGGTGCTGAACAACCGCAGCGTGGAGCTGGCTAAAAAGTACAATGTGGAGCTGGAGGTGCTCTCCAGCCTGAACCCCATCCCGGGTACGGTGGTTAAGGAGGTTACAAAGGACATGGAAGGTATGCTGATCAAGGGTGTCGCCAAGGACACCGATGTTGCCGTTATCACGATTCTCAACGTTCCCGATGAGCCGGGCATGAGCTTTAGGATCTTCGGCCTGCTGGCACAGAAGAACATCAACGTGGACATCATTCTGCAGTCCACCGGCCGCGACGGCAAGAAGGACATCAGCTTTACCTGTGCCGAGGGCGAAGCCGAGCTGGCCATGCGTGTGCTGAAGGAAAGTGCACACTTCAACGATGTCAGTGTGGACACCACCTGCGCCAAGGTCTCCATCGTGGGTGCCGGTATGCAGAGCCACAGCGGCGTTGCCTCCAAGATGTTCGAGGCAATGTCCAACAACAATATCAACATCAAAATGATCTCCACCAGCGAGATCAAGATCTCCTGCATCATCGACCGTGCAGACGCCGACAAGGCTGTCGGCGCCATCCACGATATGCTGTTTGACTGATCTGCGTAAAATTTTTAATTGTGGCCTGTCTGCTCCCTGCTGGGGGCGGGCGGGTCATAATTTTTTTACACACAGCAGCGTTTACACAAATTGCAAAGGGGTGTATAATATAGTTTGAATCTGTGCGGCGCACCGGCGCTGCAACAATGCCGAAAAGGAGCCCCGCCGCATGAGTGAACCCACCCGTACCTCCAGAGCGCCTGCTGAGAAGCGCCTGACCTATCAACAATGGAAGCGCCGCAAAATGCTGCGGCTGGCCCGCAACTGGGTACTGTTTCTGGCCGGCTGCGCGGCAGTGGTGGCGCTGCTGACCGGCGGCATCCTGTGGCTGCTGCCCAAGGTGCACGGTCTGCTGGCCGGGCCAAAGGTATTTGCAGCCAGCGTGTACGACGGCACAGACTATGTATTTAACGCCGCAGATGCCCGGCTGGTACTGGTGAACGCCAACCTGCCCTATACCGCCGAGCCCGTCCCGCTGCTGGACACCGCCGACGAGGCCACCGGCCAGCAGCTGGAGGCCGAAGCTGCCATGCAGTATCGCAGTATGGCCGCCGCCGCGCAGGCGGATGGGGTCAGCCTGACCCTTGTGGCCGGTTATCAGGACGCCGACACCCGTCAGGCCGCCTACGAGGCCCGGGTGCAGACCTACCGCGATAAGCGCAAGTCCGAGGAGGAAGCTGCCCGTCTGGCGGCTACCATCCAGCCCGCCGCCAACGCCAACGAGCACGGCACCGGCTACGCGGCAGATATCCTCAGCGCGGACAATCCGCAGCAGGACACCAGTTTTGCCGAGACCCGCGCCTACGAGTGGCTTACGGCCTACGCGGCGGAATACGGCTTTATCCTGCGCTACCCGCAGGACCGGCAGGCTGCCACCGGCATCGTGTTCGAGCCGTGGCACTGGCGCTATGTAGGGGTGGAAAACGCCCTTGCCATCCGCGCCAGCGGCCTGAGCCTGGAAGAGTTCATCGCCCTGCAGAGGGCAGACTGAATCAAATGCTCTGTGCTGCGGCACAGAGAGAAGGGAACTATCATTGGAACGTACTCTCATTGCACCGGGCGTGCATCTTTCCTGCGACCCGGCTTCTAAATTCAACCGCTGCCGCATCAGCATCCACTTTGCTTTCCCGGCCCAGCGTAAAACGGCCACTGCCCATGCGCTGTTGCCGCTGGTGATGGAGCGCGGCTATGCGGACTGCCCGGATATGACCCGCCTCACCAAAAAGCTGGCAAAGCTCTACGGCGCAGACCTGACCGTGGACGCCCGCCCTATGGGCTGCAACCACAACCTCTGCGTCAGTGTGACCGGCATCAAGGATGCCTTTGCGCTGGAGGGCGAGGCACTGACCGCCGAGTATACCAAAATCGCGCTGGGTGCGGCCTTCCATCCGTATTTTGTGGACGGCTGCTTTGACCCGCAGGCCGTCAGCATTGAAAAGCAGATGCTGAAAAAGGGCCTTGAGGATGAAATCAACGATAAACGCATCTACTGTCTGCATCAGGCCAACCGGGAGTTTTTTGGCGACAGCCCGGCGGGCGTGCGGCAGGAGGGCTATCTGGAAGAGGTGGACGGTCTTACCCCGGCCATGCTGACCGCCGCTTATCAGCAGATGCTGCGCACCGCCAACATCGAGCTGCTGGTGCTGGGCTGCGACGCCGCCCAGACCGCCGCCATCCGGGATGCTTTGCTGGCAGAGCTTGTCTGCATCGACCGCGCCCCGCTGCCGCTGGTGGAAAACATGGCCATGCCTGCCATTGCGCCGGTGCATAAGACCGAAAACTACGATATGGTGCAGGCAAAGCTGTGTATGCTGTTCACACTGGGGCAGCCCATGCAGCCGCAGCAGCTGGCAGCGGTGCGCCTTGCCATGGCGCTGTACGGCGGCAGTGTGACCAGCCGCCTGTTCCTCAATGTGCGGGAGCGGGACCATCTGTGCTACTACTGCTCCTCCTCCTTCCAAAGCTTTACTGGCAGCATGGCGGTGAACAGCGGTGTGGAGCACGCTGATGCCGCCCGCGCAGAGCAGGCAATTTTGAAGGAACTTGCCGACCTGTGCACCGGCCCCATTACCGACGAGGAATTCGAGGACTGCCGCCGGGGGCTGCTCAGCGGCATGAACGGGGTAGAGGACAGCCTTGGCGGCATCGAGAGCTGGTACTACATCGAGGTGCTGCGTGCCGGTGCCAACAGCGCTGCGCTTATCCAAAGCCCGGAACAGGCACGCAGCGCCCTGCGCGCCGTGACCAAGGACGAGGTGCGGGACATCCTGCGCCGCCTGACCCTCTCGGTCAGCTATCTGCTTACAAAGGAGGATACTGCCCATGCCGCAGAATAACCAGACCCTGCTGGAAAAGACCGTGGCCGACCAGTGGCAGACCCTGCCCTCCGGCCTGACGGTGCTGGTGCGGCCCATGCCGGGCTATTCCAGCACCCATGTCATTTTTGCTACCCGCTTTGGCTCCATTGACCGGGATTTCCGGCTGGACGGCAAAGAGGTGCATCTGCCTGCAGGCGTGGCACACTTCCTCGAGCACAAGATGTTTGAAGATCAGGACGGCGATGCCTTTGCAAAGTATGCCAAGACCGGTGCCAATGCCAACGCATTTACCAGCTTTGACCGCACCTGCTACCTGTTCACTGCGACCCAGCAGCTGGATGAAAGCTTGGATGTGCTGCTGGGCATGGTGACTCATCCGTACTTTACCGAGCAGACCATCGCCAAGGAGCAGGGCATCATCGGACAGGAGATCAAAATGTACGATGACAGCCCGGACTGGCGGCTCATCACCGGCCTGTTCGAGTGCTTGTACCACGAGCATCCCATCCGCAGCGATATCGCGGGCACGGTGGAGAGCATTGCTGAGATCACGCCGGAGATGCTTTACGACAGCTGCAAAGCCTTCTATGCACCGGGCAATATGGTGCTGGCGGCTGCCGGCAACACTACCATGGAGCAGATCCTGGCTGCCTGTGAGCGCCACGGCCTGATGAGACCGCGCAGCACCGAAAGGGTACAGCGGCTGTGGAAGCCGGAACCCATGACGCTGGCGGCAGCCCATAAGACCCTGAAAATGCCGGTGTCCAAACCCTGCTTCGGCGTGGGCTTCAAGGAGAAGCCGTTGCCCCCGAACGATCTGCGTACTGAAGCGCTGTATGATCTGATCCTGAGCTGCATCACAGGCGGCATGTCGCCGCTGTACCGCCGCCTGTATGACGAAGGCCTTGTAAATCCCGGCTTTGGCGGCGAGGTGCTGCGGGTGGACGGCTGCTGCTGCATCCTGTTCACCGGCGAGAGCGATGTACCGGATACTGTGCGGCAGCTGCTGCTGGACGAGATCGCCCGGGTGCGCGCCGCCGGTGTGGACAGGGAAGTGTTTACCCTGTGCAAGAACGAAAAATACGGCCAGCTGATCGAAAATCTGGAAAACGTGGAAGACTCGGCCAGCCAGATGGCAGACTTTGCCCTCAGCGGCCAGACGGTGGCGCAGCAGATCTCCATGCTGGCCGGGCTGACCGCAGAGGATGCAGACGCTGCCCTGCAGCACATCCTGTGCACCGACCGCATGGCTACCATGTACATCCTGCCGGATGGCACGGCGCAGGCGGCAGAAGAGGACGAGGAGGAAGAAGAATGACAAATCTGGTACAGTTTCCGGGTCTGGGACTGAGTTTTCAGCTGAACCGCGTGGCCTTTACCATCGGCGGGGTCAGCATCTACTGGTACGGCGTGTGCATCGCAGTGGGTCTGTGTCTGGCGCTGGTCTTTGCCTTCCGGCACAGTCTGGAATTTGGCGTAGACCCGGACAGCATGGTGGACGTCATCCTTATTGGCGTAGTGCTGGGCATCATCAGCGCCCGCGCCTACTATGTAGCTATGGCACCTTTTAAATACGAGAGTATCTGGGAGATGATCGCCATCCGGGATGGCGGCCTTGCCATCTACGGCGGCATCATCGGCGGCTTTCTGTTCGGCGGTCTGGCCTGCAAGTGGCGGGGCGTGCCGGTGCTGCCCATGTTCGACCTTACCGCCATGGGCTTTCTCATCGGGCAGGGCTGCGGCCGCTGGGGCAACTTTTTCAATCAGGAGGCCTTTGGCTGCAACACCACCCTGCCGTGGGGAATGTACAGCGAGGCTACCCGTGCTTACCTGATGAGCAGCACGGTCACGGTGCCCAAGGGTGTGGTCATCGACCCCAACCTGCCGGTGCACCCCACTTTTTTGTATGAGAGCATCTGGTGCTTTGTAGGCTTTTTCCTGCTGTTCCGCTACATCAAAAAACGCAAGTTCAACGGCGATATCACCCTGCGGTATCTGGTGTGGTACGGCGCAGGCCGTTTCTGGATCGAGGGTCTGCGCACTGACAGCCTGATGCTGGTGCCCTCCATCGGGCTGCGGGCATCCCAGCTGGTGGCAGGCATCGCTGTGGTGGCGGGCATTGCGGCAGAGGTGTACTTTACCCGCAAGCTCAAGGACAAGCCCCTGTTTGTGCCGCTGGCGCTGAACGCCGAGAATAAGGCAGCTCAAAAGAAGCTGGATGGCCCCATCTCCTTTGCGGGTAAGGACACCCAGCTGCTGGCTTCCAGCCCGCGCAAGCTGTTTTTGGAAAAGACCGAGGCCTACAATGCGCAGGTGAAAGCCGCCATAGAACAGGCCGGGCAGAAAAAAGCGTAAAAAATTTGCGCAAAAGGGGAAATTTCCTCTTGCAATCCGGTTGGTTTTTTGCTATAATATTCTAGCCGCATGGTGTGGGCGCCTGAAATGGCCCGCTGTAAGGGCCTGCCTTTACGACCAGCGAGTACAACGAAAAGGAATGAACAAAATGTACGCAATCATTGTTACCGGCGGTAAGCAGTACCGCGTGGAGCAGGGCGACATCGTCTACATCGAAAAGCTGGACGTTGAGGCCGACTCCGAAGTGAAGTTTGATCAGGTTCTCGCTATCGGCGAGGAGGGTTCTGTGAAGGTTGGCGCTCCTGTTGTTGAGGGCGCTACCGTTTCTGCCAAGGTCATCAAGAATGGCAAGGGCAAGAAGCTGAACATCATCACCTATCGCGCAAAGAAGCACAGTGCTCGCCGTATGGGCCATCGTCAGCCCTACACCAAGGTTGAGATCACTGCGATCAACGGCTAAGGAGGTAAATTACAATGGCACATAAAAAGGGCGTAGGCAGCACCAAGAACGGCCGCGATTCCGCAGCACAGCGTCTGGGCACCAAGCGTGCAGACGGTCAGTTCGTTCTGGCCGGCAACATCCTGGTTCGTCAGCGTGGCACCCACATCATGCCGGGTGAGAACGTTGGCAAGGGCAGCGATGATACCCTGTTTGCTCTGGTGGACGGCACCGTCCGTTTCGAGCGCGTGGGCAAGAGCGGCAAGAAGTGCAGCGTTAAGCAGTAACTTCTTTCTGAATAACTGCAATCGTAGAGCCGGACCCTCGTGGCCCGGCTCTTTTTGATGAAATAAGGCTATGCGTTCGTGTGGCGCTGTTTGCAAGCCTTCCCCCGGTCGGGGAAGGTGGCACGAAGTGCCGGATGAGGGCGCTGAAACGCAAAGGCCTATAAAGCTAAGGAGGGGCTGTATGGCAGCACAGACTAACTTTATCGACATCGCCACGATATGGCTCCATGCGGGCAAGGGCGGCGATGGTGCGGTGAGCTTCCACCGCGAAAAATTCGTGGCCGCGGGCGGCCCGGACGGCGGCGACGGCGGCCGGGGCGGCGACATCATCTTTGTGGCGGACGATCATCTGTCCACCCTGATGGATTTCCGCTATAAACGCAAGTATGTGGCCCCGGAGGGCGGCAAGGGCGGCGCAAGCCTGTGCCACGGCAAAAATGCCGAGAATCTGGTCATCAAGGTGCCGCTGGGCACCGTGATCAAGGATGCAGAGAGCGGCCTTGTCATCGCAGATCTGTCCGACCACACCCCGGTCACCATTGCTAAGGGCGGCCGCGGCGGCTACGGCAACGCACACTTTGCCACCCCCACCCGCCAGATCCCCAAGTTTGCAAAGCCCGGTATGCCCGGCGAGGATCTGCAGGTGACCTTGGAGCTGAAGTTGATCGCAGACGTGGGTCTGATCGGCTTCCCCAACGTGGGTAAGTCCACCCTTATCTCCACCATCAGCGCCGCCAAGCCCAAGATTGCAAACTACCACTTTACCACCCTTGTGCCCACGCTGGGCGTTGTGTCGGTGGGCGAGGGCGCAAGCTTTGTCTGCGCCGACATTCCCGGCCTGATCGAGGGTGCCAGTGAAGGCGTTGGTCTGGGCCACGATTTCCTGCGCCATGTGGAGCGCTGCCGCCTGCTGCTGCACGTCGTTGACGTTTCCGGCAGCGAGTGCCGCGACCCCATCGAGGACTTTGAAAAGATCAACGAGGAGCTGGCAAAGTTCAGCCCCGTGCTGGCCGAGCGCCCGCAGATCGTGGTGGGCAACAAGTGCGACCTTGCCACCGAAGAGCAGATCGAGACCTTCCGCCAGTATGTGGAGGGCAAGGGTCTGACCTTTGTGCCCATCTCTGCCGCCACCATGCAGGGCGTAAAGCAGCTGCCGGGGCTCGTGTACAACCGCCTCAAGGATATCCCGCAGGTGCCGGTGTTCACCCCCGAGTACAAAAAGCCGGAGCCCAAGAAGAATGGCCGCGATTTCACCATCCAGCGCATGGAAGCCCATGTGTGGAGTGTGGATGCCCCGTGGCTGGAGTATATTCTGGCCGGCAGCAACGTGGACGACTACGAGAGCCTGCAGTTCTTCCAGCGTCAGCTGGGCGAGAGCGGCATTCTGGACGCGCTGGTGCAGAAGGGCGTGGAAGAGAACGATACCATCCTCATCGGCGATTATCAGTTCGACTATATCTTCTAAGGATAAAGCATCATGAACGAATCAGAAAAGATCGACCCGCGGGAGCTCAGCCCGCTGGCGCTGGCCTTTGTGGGGGACAGCGTGCTGGAGCTGCTGGTGCGTCAGCGTCTGGTGGAGCACCACCGCCTTTCAGCCGGAAAGCTGAATGCCGAAAAGGTCAAGTATGTCTCTGCCAAGGCGCAGTTCAGAGAGGAACAGCTGCTGGAGCCGCTGTTCACCGAGGACGAGCTGGCTGTGTTCAAGCGCGGCCGCAACGCCAGCAAGGCCAGCGTTGCCAAGCACGCCTCCCCGGAGGAATACCGTGCCTCCACCGGCTTCGAGTGCCTGTTGGGATGGCTGTACCTGAACGGACAACTGGAGCGTGTGCACCAGCTGTTTGAGGTGCTGTGGCAACAGTTTGACCCTGACCAGAAATAAGAATGCGAAAGCCCGCTGCTTTCCACACTGGAAACCAGTGGTGGAGGGCAGCGGGCTTTGCTTGTTGGCATCTGCGGTCCGTCAGATGCCGCTTACGCCATCAGCGGCTGTTTTTTGCGTTGGTGGAACGGCTGGTGGTGGAGTTCTTGGCGCTCTCGTCATCGGCACCCTTGGTGTACTGGTTGGGGTGCTTGTGCTCGTTGGTAGCGCTGTTAGTGGTCTTGCTGCTGGTACGGTTAGAGGTCTGGTTCTTGCAATTGGTACTGCGGTTCTCACTGCGGTTTTCCATGGTGTGAATGCTCCTTTCGGTCGTTGCTGTGGGGGCGGGGCCGCCCTCACAGTCCATAGTGTGGCCGCAGCCGACGGCTTTATACATCCCATGGGAGGAAAAGAATATGCCTACGGAATATTTTGAGCAGCGGGAACGTGCCCTGCTGGGCCCGCGGTACGAGCAGCTGTATGCCGCCCCGCAGCAGACGGCAGAGCGCGGGGTCACCGTGTCGGCGCTGCGCACCACACCGGAGCAGTTTGCGCAGAGGGCAGATTTCCCGCTGGAACCCTCGCCCTTCTGCAAGGCGGCTTTTGTGGTGCATCAGCCGGATTTTAAGCCCGGACGGCATCCGTACCACCATGCGGGGGTGTTCTATTCGCAGGAGCCCTCGGCTTCTTCGGCAGCACCGCTGCTGGGGGTACAGCCGGGGATGCGGGTGCTGGATCTGTGCGCCGCGCCCGGCGGCAAAAGCAGCCAGCTGGCGGCGGCATTGCAGGGGCGCGGTGTGCTGGTGAGCAACGAGTATGTGGCTGCGCGTGCCGAAATTTTAAAAAGCAACCTTGAGCGCATGGGCGTTTCCAACGCCGTGGTGCTCAACGAGACTCCCGCCCGCATTGCCGAGGCGCTGCCGGAGTTTTTCGACCGGGTGCTGGTGGACGCGCCTTGCTCCGGTGAGGGAATGTTCCGCAAGGAGCCGGTAGCGCTGCAGCAGCACTGCGAGGCACTGGTAAAGCAGTGCGCAGAGCTGGGCGCGCAGATTCTGGATTGCGCCGCAGCGGCACTGGCTCCCGGCGGGCAGCTGGTGTACTCTACCTGCACCTTTGCGCCGGAGGAGGACGAAGGACAGGTGGCGGCCTTTTTCAGCGCCACCCGGAGTTGCACTGGCAGATGTGCTGGGGCAATGTGGACTACACCTTTGGCAGCGTAGGCGAAGAAAACCGCACCGGCGGTCTGCCGCTGGATGTAAGCAAGGTGCGCCGCATCTGGCCCTGCCAGGGCGGCGAGGGGCACTTTATGGCCCGGCTGGTCAAGGCCGGTACGCCCCGCACCCTGCCGCCGGAGGGGGAATACACCCCGGAGGAGCAGCTCTGGCTTGCCGCCGCTGCCGAGGCGGGCAAAAAGGGCAAGGGCAAGGCGAAGCCCGCCAAGGCCGCAGATGCCCGCAGCGCCCGCCGCGCAGACAGTCGCGCCTGCCGGGACGCCGTGCAGGGCACGAGCCGCCGCACCCGGGACACCGGGGCAGGGGAGGCCACCCCGGCGCAAAGCCTTGCCGCATGGCAGGAGTTTGCCCGGCAGTATTTCCCTGCGCTGGCACAGCGCCCGGCCGTGGTGCACGGCGGCGGTGTGTTGCTGCCGGTTGCCTTTCCGCAGACGGGACTTCATGTGCTGCGGGCGGGGGTGTTTGTGGGCAGCGTGCAGAAGGGCCGCTTTGTGCCGGAGCATCATCTGTTTACGGCCTTTGGAGGCCTCTGCACGAACTGCGAGCAGCTGACCCTTGCCGACTGCCGCTGCACCGAGTACCTCTCCGGCCGCGAGGTGGAAGCCCGCACGGCAGCGGACGGCTGGTGCTGTGTGACCGTGGACGGCTGGCCGCTGGGCGGCGGCAAGGTGTCCGGCGGGCGGGTGAAAAACCACTACCCCAAGGCGCTGCGGCTGCTGTAAACCGCAGATTTACACGCATCCGGGCGAAAATCGGGCTTTTCAGGCTTGAACGCGCCGGTGGATTGTGATAAAATAACAGAGTTAGATTTTGTGTGCTGCCACAAGCGGGCGACCACAGCCCGTCTGCCCGCAGGCGGAGATACCGATAAATTTAGGAGGCTCTTTCCCATGTCTGGACATAGCAAATGGAACAACATTAAGCGCAAGAAGGAAAAGACTGACGGCGCCCGCGCCAAGGTCTTTACCAAGATCGGCCGAGAGATCAGCGTTGCCGTCCGTGACGGCGGCCCCAACCCGGCTTCCAACAGCAAGCTGGCAGACCTGATCGCCAAGGCAAAGCGCATGAGCGTGCCCAACGATAACATCCAGCGTATCATTAAGAAGGCCGAGGGCGGCGACAAGACCGAGTTCGAGGCCATCACCTACGAAGGCTACGGCCCCGGCGGCGTGGCAGTCATGGTGGAGACCCTGACCGACAACCGCAACCGTACCGCTGCCGACCTGCGCCACTACTTCGATAAGAACGGCGGCAATCTGGGCGCTATGGGCTGCGTGGCCTTCCTGTTCAACCAGAAGGGCGTCATCGACATCTCTCTGGAGGATAAGGACGCCGACGAGGCCATGATGGACGCTTTGGATGCCGGTGCCGAGGACTTTGATGCCAGCGAGGACGCAGCCGAGGTCACCACCGACCCCGAGAACTACTCCGCTGTGGTCAAGGCTCTGGAGGAGAAGGGCTACGAGATCCTGTCCGATGATCTGGCCATGGTGCCCATGACCACCACCCGCCTGACCAATCCCGATCAGCTGAAGCAGATGGGCAAGCTGCTGGATTCTCTGGAAGATAACGATGACGTCCAGAACGTCTGGCACTCTCTCGAGAACGAAGAGGACCTGCCGGAATAAGCTTCCGCAAGTCTCTTTGCTCCTGAAATAAGACGATAAAAAGCCGCTTTTTGTGCTGTTTGGCACGAAAGGCGGCTTTTGCTTGTTATTTTTGTATGTCGTGCGGATAAGGGTTCCTTCTGGCATCAGAAAAATCGTACTCTGCACGCATATCCTCATCGTATGATGGATTTTCCGAAGAAGTGCTATTAGATTTATCGTTCATAGTGCGTCCACAGACTGAGGATCTTAACGGTCTGCTCTTTTTCATAGACCTGATAAACAAGGCGGTGCTGGATGTTGATGCGGCGGCTGTATGCACCGTTCAGATCACCCACCAGCTTTTCGTACGGGGGCGGGTTTTGGAAAGGATCAACACGGATGATTTCAATGAGTGCCTTTGCCTTTTCGTCCAGATGGGCAGACCTCAGTTTTGGCACGTCCTTTGCAGCGGTTTTGGTGTAAACGACCTTGTACATTTACCACTCCACCGCCGTTTCGTCCACACAGTCCTCAAGCGGCGTGGCGATTCCGTCCATGATCTTTTCGCGCATACCCGGTGCAGAGACCAGATACAGCGTTTCCATGATGCCGCTGTAATCTTCTTCAGACAGCAGCACGGCATTGCCGTCCTTGGTGGTGATGTTGATGGGCTGGTTGTATTTAATGGTCTGCTCTACATAGTCGAAGGCATTCTTACGGAAATTCGTGATATTTGTAGTGGTCATCGTAGAATCACTCCTTTCGTGTACAGTATAGCGTACGCTTGTAAAAATGTCAATATGCGACCGGCAATCGAAACATGACACACGGTCACCCCTGTGCCAGCGCCTTGCCTTTTGCGTAGTAGCGCTGCATTTCTTCCCGGGGGACCATATTCCCGCCGGTGGCCCAGACCAGATGGGTGGCGTTTGCCAGCGCACCGGCGGGCAGGGCGGTTTCGGTGTAAGCGCCAAGCAGCTGCCCGGGCTGGGTGAGCACCGGGCCGTACATTCCCGCCAGAGCGCTGGGCTCAAGGTAAAGATCTTCGGAGTCTGCCAGCTGCGCCAGAAGGGTATACATCCGCTCGTCCTGCAGGGTGTAGCAGCCGCTCATAAAGGGACGCATCAGTCCGCCCACAAAGCCGGAGGCGCGCCCTACGGCAAGGCCATCGGCGGCGGTGCGGTTATCGATGCCAAAGTCCTGCACGCAAATGCTGTTGTTTTCGCCGGTGGCCATGCCCAGCATCATGCAGGGGGAGTGGGTTGGCTCGGCGAAGAAGCAGTGTGCGGCATCGCCGAACAGCATCTTCAGGCCAAAGGCCACGCCGCCGGGGCCGCCGCCCACGCCGCAGGGCAGATAGGCGAAGAGAGGATGCTCCGCATCCACGGTGACGCCCTGCGCGTCCAGCTGCTTTTTCAGCCGCAGTGCAGCCACAGCATAGCCCAGAAAGAGGGTCTTGGAGTTTTCGTCATCCACAAAGTGGCAGTGGGGGTCACCCGCCGCCAGCTTACGACCCTCGGTCACGGCGATGCTGTAATCAGAGGCGTACTCCACCACCTTGACGCCCCGGCTGCGGAGCAGGTCTTTTTTCCCATTGCCGCGCGTCAGCGGACATATGCACAGTGACCTGAAAGCCCAGCTTCGCGCTCATGATGCCGATGGAAAGCCCCAGATTGCCGGTGGAGCCCACCGCGATGGAATACTGCGAGAACAGCTTGCGGAAGCGCTCTTCTGCCAGAACGGCGTAGTTGTCGGTAAGGTGCAGCATTCCGCTGTGCAGGGCAATGTCCTCGGCGGTTTTCAGCACCTCGTAAATGCCACCCCGCGCCTTGATGGAGCCGGAAATGGGCAGATGACTGTCCAACTTGACCCATACCTGCCCGGCGATATGAGTGCCGCTGCGCTCCTTCAGCACCTTCTGCATCCGGGGGATGGGCTGAACAGGGGACTCGATGATGCCGCCCGCCGCAGCGGTCTCGGGAAAGACGGCGGCAAGATAGGGCGCAAACCGCTCCAGCCGTGCGGCGGCGTCCTCAATGTCGGCCAAAGTCAGCGGGCAGGCAGCCGCAGCCTGTGCAAAGGGCAGCTTGTCCGGGTTTACCCATGCAGTCTCCTTCAGGGCGCAGAGGTCAGAGACCACGGGATATGCCGCGATCCAATCGGCAACAGAACGCCCGGAGATGCACTTGGCAGGTGAAACCATAGTGGATCCTCCTTTATATATAAAAGTAAAAGCAGATGGCGCGCCCGGCGGTTTTTGCGGAGCGCTGCGTGTCTTGAATATAAAGGTTTTTACAGGAATTGTCAACCGGCTGCTCGCCGGGCGGATCAGAGCGCCACGATCTCGGTGGTCACCAGCTGCTGCTCTGCGCCGTAGTTCAGCTTCATGGCGTAGTCGGTCAGGGCACAGAATTCTTCAGCCTCCTTCCGGGTGGCAAAATAGTTTTCGGTAAGTACCTCGGAGCTGCCGCGGGCGTGGAAGATGGTCTTTACCACAAAGTTGTTTTCGTCCATAGTATGCCTCTCTTTTCCAGTTGATGCGGGAGACGCCGCCGTCCCTCGGTGTAATTGCAGTATAACAGGACAAATGTCCCACAGAACGGACTTTTAACGGAAGCAGGACATATTTTTGCGCAAACCGGTCAAAAAGCCGCACCAGCCGGAGGAACAGGAGAAGATTGGAAGGAGAGCAGCACACTGCCCAAAAACCTTGTTAAAAAACTGGCATTTTGCCATTTTTGTGTAAAGTATACAAGAATAAACACAAAAAAATGGCATTGTGCGTATTGCTATTTTATAACTGATATATTAGAATATAAGCAAGAAGAGCGTGCAGGCGTACTGCGCGTGCCATAAGATAAATAACGACAGGAGGAACTTCTCTATGCCTATGAAAATGGGTTGGCGCTGGTATGGCGAGGGCAACGACCCCGTCACCCTGAGCGACATCAAGCAGATCCCCGGCGTGACCAGCATCGTCTGGGCACTGCACAACAAAATGCCCGGCGAGATCTGGGAAATCGACGAGATCCAGAAGGTTGCAGACCAGATCCACGCCTACGGCTTTGACATGGATGTTGTCGAGTCCGTCAATGTGCACGACGATATCAAGATCGGTCTGCCCACCCGCGACCAGTATATCGAGAACTACAAGCAGTGCATCCGCAACCTGTCCAAGTTCGGCGTCAAGGTCATCTGCTACAACTTTATGCCCATCTTCGACTGGACCCGTACCGACCTGTTCCATCCGGTAGGCGATGGTTCCACCGCACTGTTCTACGAGAAGGACAAGATCAAGGGCGATTACAAGGCGATGGCCGAGTATATCATGTCCTTCACCGAGAAGTACAACATGACCTTCCCCGGCTGGGAGCCGGAGCGCATGGCAAAGCTGGACGAGCTGTTCAAGGCCTACGCCCCTGTCACCAAGGAGAAGCTGTGGGAGAACCTGAAGTACTTCCTGGAAGCTCTGATGCCCACCTGCCACGAGTGCGACATCAAGATGGCCATCCACATGGACGATCCTCCTTGGGATATCTTCGGCCTGCCCCGCCTGCTGGTGGACGAGCCCAGCATCGACCGCTTCCTGAAGATGGTGGACGATCCGTACAACTGCCTGACCCTGTGCACCGGCAGCCTGAACGCAAACCCCAACAATAACTGTGCCGAGATCATCCGCAAGCACTGCGACCGCATTGCCTTCGGCCACGTCCGCAATATCCACCACTTCCCCAACGGCGACTTCTCTGAGGCTGCGCACCGCGACTGCTGCGGCGAGACCGGCATCATTGAGGTGATGCGCGCTTACCATGACTGCGGCTTTGAGGGCTACATCCGTCCTGACCACGGCCGTCAGCTGTGGGAGGAAGGCCCCGGCGTCTGCCGCCCCGGCTATGGCAAGTATGACCGCGCTCTGGGCATCCAGTATATGCTGGGTATCTGGGATCTGCTGGATCGTCTGGATGAAGAAAAGAAGGGCTGATGATTATGAAGCTGTCTGATATCAAAAACGGCAATCTGTCCGCCGAGTGGGCAGAAAAGGGCTACGAGCTGCCCAAATTCGACATCGAGGCTGTCAAGGCCAAGACCCACGCCGAGCCCACTTGGGTGCACTTTGGCGCAGGCAACATCTTCCGCGCTTTCCCCGCTGCCGTGCTGAACGATGCACTGAACAGCGGCAAGTACGACCGCGGCGTCATCGTGGCTGAAAGCTTCGACTACGAGATCATCGACAAGGCTTACCAGCCCTACGATAACCTGAGCCTGCTGGTCTGCCTGAAGTCCACCGGCGAGATCGAGAAGAAGGTCATCGCTTCCGTTACCGAGAGCCTGAAGGCTGATTACTCCTTCGGTGCCGACTGGGCACGTCTGGTGGAGATCTTCCAGAACCCCAGCCTGCAGATGATCTCCTTCACCATCACCGAGAAGGGCTACGGCGTTGCTCCCGCTGATCTGGAGCGCGGCCTGACCCCCGTGCTGGCCATGGGCAAGGTCACCGCTCTGCTGTACGAGCGCTTCAAGGCCGGCAAGCTGCCCCTGACCGTGCAGAGCATGGATAACTGCTCTCACAACGGCGATAAGGTCAAGACTGCCGTCCACGCCTACGCTGCAAAGTGGGTGGAGCAGGGTTTGGTGCCCGCCGAGTTCCTGGCCTATGTGCAGGACGAGACCAAGATCACCTTCCCCTGGAGCATGATCGATAAGATCACCCCGCGCCCGGACGCAAAGGTGCAGGAAATGCTGGCAAAGGACGGCTTTGAGGACAACTACACCATCGTGACCGAGAAGCACACCTTCACCGCTCCCTTCGTCAACGCCGAGGAGACCCAGTACCTGTGCATTGAGGATCACTACACCAACGGCCGTCCTCCGCTGGAGCTGGGCGGTGTGCTGTACTGCGACCGCGAGACCGTGGATAAGATCGAGAAGATGAAGGTCTGCACCTGCCTGAACCCCCTGCACACTGCCATGTCCATCTATGGTTGCATGCTGGGCTACAACCTCATCTCTGCTGAGATGGCAGACGAGGATCTGCGCTCCTTTATCCAGAAGATCGGCTATATCGAGGCTATGCCTGTTGTGGTCGATCCCGGCGTGCTGAACCCCTACGAGTTCATCGGCGCTGTCATCAACCGCCGTCTGCCCAACCCCTTTATGCCCGATGCTCCGCAGCGTATCGCTACCGATACCTCCCAGAAGCTGGCGATCCGCTTCGGCGAGACCATCAAGGCTTACGAGGAGCGCGGTCTGGACAAGTCCAACCTCGTGCTGATCCCGCTGGTGCTGGCAGGCTATGCCCGCTACCTGAAGGGCATCGACGACAACGGCCAGCCCTTCGAGATCTCTCCCGATCCGCTGCTGGCTGAGCTGCAGGCCATCGTCAACCCCTTGGAGGTCAAGGAAGGCGAGCAGGACTTCAGCTGCCTGAAAGCTCTGTACAGCCGTGCCGACGTGTTCGGCGTGGATCTGTATGCCGTCGGTCTGGGCGAAAAGATCGAGGGCATGGTCAAGGAGCTGTACGCTGGTAACGGCGCAGTGCGCAAGACCCTGCACAAGTACACTCTGGCCCGCTAAAACTTTATAACGCTATTTCCGTGACCCACGCTGCGCTTTTGCTTTGCCGCAGCGTGGGTTTTTGTTTTGTGAAAATTGTTATGTAAAAACAGACTCCCGGAGCGTCCGCAGACGCTCCGGGAGTTCGAAAGAAAAATAGATTTTCCGCTGCCCTTATTTCCGGCAGTCGTGCAGGCTGGCAGCGGGCAGGGCGCTGCCCAGCAGGCTCCATGCGGCATCCATGCTCTCGTTCAGCAGATAGGCCTGATTCTTCTGGACGTAGATGTACACCGCCTCTTTGGTGCGGTAGGCGCAGTACACGGTGTTCCAGGTGTAGCGGTTGGTGGGCTCGGTCTTGTTCTGCTCACCGGCCATCCAGACCGAAAGCCCGGCGGCGTCCAGTTCCAGCCGGTAGAAGGGACGGGGCAGACCCAGCTTTTTGATCTGCTTGGAGAGGTTGGCAAAGAAGGTACCGAAGTATACGGCGGGCAGACCGATGGCTACGATGGCCAGCACGGCGGTCAGCAGCCCGGCACCCTCCCGCTTGCCGATCTGGCTCAGGCAGATGCCGGCACACACCAGCAGAATGGCGGTGAACACCGCCGGACGCTGCCAGCCCTTGTTGTGGCGCAGCAGGTCAAAAGATGCAAAATCGTGAAAGCTTTTTTCGTCCATCTGAACGGAAACGCAAATATTCTGGGTCATAAAGTTACCCTCCTTTTTGGGCATAGTACCACATTTACCGGCAAGAAGCAAGCAAAAGATGCATCGGCGGCGGTGCATCCGGCTTGCAAACCGCCCGCAAGGCGTGGTAAAATAAGATATTATCTGGGGTGTATCTGAAAAGTCGAAAATTTAGTCTATTTCTACAAGCACAGCTGGCTTTTGCGTGAATCAGCCTTGAAATCCACAAAGGATTCCTGCGGCTATTTGCCTTAAATCCCGCTTGTGCTTGCGAAATATTCGTCATTTTCTTTGTTTTCAGATACACCTTACGAAAAAGGGGGAAGCCTTGCATGGAAAAGCGCAACTGGAAGCACATCGTTACGCTCAAGCAGCGCATGGTGCTGTGTCTGGCAGCATTTTTTGCGGCCTTTGCATTGCAGCTTGCCCTGAACGGCTATCAGGCGCGGGCGGTGCAGCAGGTGCAGGACGACCAGATGGGCAACTTTAACGCCATCAGCCGCTTTCAGGGCGGTGTGGAAAGCTCCATCAGCATTCTGGAAGCGTACCGCTGGGAGAACGGCGAGACTGAGGAAATGCTGGAAAAGCTTCAGGCGGCCTGCTCCACCAGCAACGCATGGCTGTGGCGCATCCGATCCAATATGGACGGCTTGCAGAACGTCAGCGATGAGCAGTGGGTGCTGTACGGTGCGGTGGAAACCACCTACGGCAGCTACAACACCCTGCTGGAAGAGCTGGAGAGCTATCTTTCCAGTGGGCAGGAAGCAAAGGCTTCCCAGCTGTACTACAACAAGGTTTCGGTCTGCGGCGGGTATCTGAGCCAGTACACCATGCAGCTGCTGAAAGCCTCGATTCTGGATGCCCAGACTACTTACACCGAGATCTCGGAGCTGGGCGAGCGGATCGCCCTGATGCAGACCGTGGTGGTGGCACTGTGCGTGGCGCTGGGCTGTGCCTCCGGTCTGATGGTCATGCGGCTGCTGACTCCGGTGTCTCAGATGATCGTGGCCTCCCGCGCTATCAGCCGCAGCCAGTTCGATACCCCGGACATCCCGCTGCCCAAGCAGCCGGAGATCGGCCAGCTGGCGGAGTCCTTCAACCGCATGAAGCACTCTATGGCGCAGCAGGTGAGCACCTTACAGGAGAAAAATGAGATCGAGCGGGAGTTGCATCGCCAAAAGACCGAGGCGCTGGAACTGCAGAACCGCATGGAGCGCAGTCGGTTACAGCAGCTGCGCAGCCAGATCGACCCGCATTTTTTGTTCAACACCCTGAACGTCATCCAGCAGATGGCGGGCACAGAGTCCGCCTACCGCACGCAGGCGCTCATCATGGCGCTTTCCCATCTGCTGCGTTACAGCCTGATGAGCAACGATGAGCAGGTGCCCCTCTCCCGGGAGGTGCGCGTTGTGGACGAGTACTACTCCATCTACCATGTGCGCTTTGGCGACCGGGTGCAGATGGAGTGGGCATTCTCGGATTCGCTGGACCTGACTGAGACGATGGTGCCGTCCTTTATCTTGCAGCCTATCGTGGAAAACGCTTTCAAGCACGGCATCTGCCCCAAGGAAGAGGGCGGCGTGGTGCGCATCCGCATGATCCCCCTGCGGGAAAAAGGTCTGCTGTGCATCCGGGTGCTGGACAACGGCGTGGGCATTGAGCCGGAGCAGCTGCAGCAGCTGCGCACGGCATTGGAGCAGCCCGCACCCCGCTGGGAACATATCGGTATTTATAACGTGGCCGCCCGCCTGCGGTTGCTGGATGCCCGCTGCCGGGTGGTGGTGCGCTCCCGGCCGGGGCGGGGAACTGCGGTGATCCTGTATCTGCCGCTGGTGGAGAATGAGGAGGAATTTGAGGAATGATTCGTCTGTTGATCGCGGATGACGAGAGGATGGAGCGGGAGGCGCTGGCGGATATCGTCATGCGCCGGTTCGAGCATGAGGTGACGGTGGAGATGGCGGAAAATGGCCGCAAAGCCGCCGATACCGCCGTGCTCTGGGAAGCAGACCTGATTTTGATGGACATTGAGATGCCGGGCATGAACGGCCTGGATGCCGCCCGCGCGGTGCTGGAGCAGCGGCCGGAGTGCAAGGTGATCTTCATCACGGCGTACAGCCTGTTCCAGTACGCCCACGAGGCGGTGCATCTGGGTGCCTGCGACTATCTGCTGAAGCCGGTGGACCCGGACGAGACCGAGGCCGCCATCCGCCGCGCTATCCGGCAGATCGAAGCCGGGCGCCGTCTGGCCGAACTGGCTGCGGAAGCCCCGGAGCCGGAAACCGCCCCGGAGCAGGAGACCGAGCCCGCCGGGGAAGGGGAGAGCGACCGCAACGCACTGGTGATGGACCATGTGCGCAAGTATATGGAAGATAACTATATGGCCGACCTCTCGCTGGACAGCGTGAGCGAAATTTTGCACATCAGCCCGGCGTACCTTTCGGCGCAGTTCAAAAAATACCAGAAGATGAATTTTCTGGACTGTCTGACCGAGCTGCGCATCAACGCAGCTAAAGAACTGCTGGCCGACCCCTTCCGCTCCGCAGCGGAGGTGGCCTCCATGGTGGGCTACGAGGACGCCAGCTACTTTGCCCGCGCCTTTAAAAAGCGCACCGGCATGACCCCCACCCAGTACCGGAAGGAAGCGGCAAAGGCAGCCCGGGAGGTGCGGCTGTGACCCGCCGTCAGCTGCTGCGTCTGCTTGCGGCAGCCCCGGCGCTGGCAGTTACAGGCTGTACGGCGCAGTCTGCTTCTTCGCAACAGGAGAAGCCGCTCATCCTGCGCTATGCGGAGAACCAGCCGGAGGACTACCCTACCAGCAAGGCGGCAAAGGCCTTTGCCGAGCTTGTGGCGCAGCGCACGGGCGGCCGGGTGAAGGTGCTGGTTTACAGCGGGGCAGAGCTGGGCGCAGAGCAGAGCGTCATCCAGCAGATGCAGTTCGGCGGGGTGGATTTTTCCCGCGTGTCCCTGAGCCAGCTGGCAGAGTACGAGCCGGAACTCAGCGTATTGCAGTTGCCCTACCTGTACAGCGATGCCCAGCAGATGTGGCGGGTGCTGGACGGCGACATCGGCGATGAGTTTCTGGCCATGCTGGACGGGATGGACTTAGTGGGGCTTTCGTGGTTCGATGCCGGTGTGCGCAGCTTCTACACCCGGGAAAAGGTGACCGGGCTGGATGATTTGCAGGGGCTGACCATCCGGGTGCAGGAGTCGGACATGATGAGCGACATGATCACCGCACTGGGCGCAAAGCCAGCGCAGGTGGTGTACAGCAAGGTATATGCCGCCCTGCATAATGCCGAGATCGACGGCGCAGAGAACAACTGGCCCAGCTACGAAGTGATGGGACACTACGAGGTGGCACCCTTTTTCCTGAAGGACGAGCACACCCGGGTGCCGGAGGTGCAGCTGGCCAGCCCGGCGGTGATGGAAAAGCTTGCCGCGCTGGACGAGAGCTTCCCGGAGGTGATCCGCGCCTGCGCCCGGGAGAGCGCACAGACAGAGCGGGAGCTCTGGGCGCGGCGGGAGGCGAACGCAGAGCAGAATATGCGCAAGCGGGGCATCTGCGTCACCGAACTGGACGAGGCCGAAAAAGCCCGCTTCCGCGCAGCGGTACAGCCCATGTACGACCGGTTCCACAGCCATGCAGACCTGATCCAGCGGATCCGGGAGAGCTGAAGAACAGAATATACGAAATAGCTCGTCTCTATGTGATATATCAGTTTAGAGACGAGTTTTTTTGCGAACGTTTTTCGGCATAATCGACAATGTCCCCCAAGTACGCTTGTTGAATATGCACAGCCGCATTTTCACTTTTTTGTAAAAAACAGGACATTTTATCAATCCCCTTGCTGACTAAATTTTTTTGCACTACAATGAAGTCACCAAGCAATCGTGCCATACAAAAACGCCTGAAATGTACCCCATCGGGATTCAGATCGTGCAAAGCAAAAAAGGAGGAAATTTGGTTATGTTTTCCAAAAAGATCTCGCGCCGCAGCTTTCTGAAGGTCAGTGCTGTGACCACCGCCATGGCCGCCATGGGCCTGCCTGCCTTTGCCGCAGAGGATACGGCAGAGGAAAACTGCTTCCAGACCCTGAACATCCCCCGGGCCACCGGCAGCACCGTGGACAAAAGCGTCCTGCTGAACGAGAGCCGCCTGTACCTCATCACGGATTTTGGGGCTGTTTCGGAGGGAGACCCCGTCCAGAACACTAAAGCCATCAACGCCGCCATCCAGGCTGCCAGTGAGGCCGGCAGGTGACTTTAAGAGCTACACCATCCGTCTCCAGAGCGGCGTCAACCTCCGCATCGACGCCAACGGCATCATCCGGGCTGCCCGGGCAGACCTGTACGACTGGTATGGCAACCAGACCATGGTAGGCGAGGGCGGAAACTACGATGAGCCGGAAGTGAACCTCTACGCCGGTCTCCAGGACCACGGCCACACCTACTTTGCCAACAGCCTGTTCTACGCCGCCGACAAGCACGACATCATGATCTACGGCGAGGGCCTCATCGACGGCAGCTACATGGACGACACCGGCACCCTCATCAATGTGCTGTCCGGCAACGACCCCTCCAACCCCAAAAACCGCACCGACCGGGGCTACAGCTCCACCTGGTACGGCAACAAGGCCATTGCACTGGTGCGCTGCGAGAATGTGGTGCTGGACGGCATCCGCATCCTGAACGGCGGCCACTTTGCCATCATCGCTGAGGGCACCCGGAACATGACCGTCAACGACCTGATCGTGGACACCAACCGGGACGCCTATAACATCGATTGCACCCAGGACGTTACCGTCCGCAACAGCCACTTCAACTCCCTCACGGACGACGCCATCGTCATGAAGGCCTCCTACGGTGCCGGCGTGTTCATGCCCACCCAGAACGTTCTGATCGAGGACTGTGTGGTCAGCGGCTACGATGCCGGTTCTGTGATCACCGGAGCCTGCACCACCGAAAAATAAGATCGTGGCCACCGACGCCTGCGGCCCCACCGCCCGTGTCAAGCTTTGGCACTGAGTCCACCTGCGGCTACCACACCGTCACCATCACCCGGGTGCGGTTCGAGCGTTCCCGTGGCTTCTGCATGGAGGCCGTGGACGGCAGCTCCCTCACCAACATCGTGATGACCGACTGCACCATGGACACCGTCTCCTCCTCCCCCATCTTTATCCGGGTAGGCGATCGTGCCCGGTACCCTGTCACCGGCCACACCACTGAGCAGGCCATCAACGCCGCCAACGATGTGCGTCTGGACAATTCCGGCTGGGTGCTGCCCAACCGTGCCGAGTATCAGCTGTACCCCGTGGCCCGCTACAGCCCCTCCTATAATAAGAGCAAGACCGTCTCCATCGACGGCGTTTCCTCCTTTAAGGTGGTAGACCCTGCCAACCCCACTCGCATCAACAACGCCAACCTGGCAGAGATCGACGGCAAGCTGTACCTCTACCGCTGGGATGACGCCCAGCACCAGTATGTGCCGGATATGACCCGGGAGATCAGCCGGAAGGACGCTGTCTACTACGCCAACGCTACCGCTGCCAAGGACCTGGCCAGCGTCAGCAACGTGGAGATCAGCAACATCCGCATCACCAACGTAGATCCCCGGTACCCCATCCTGCTGGAGGGCCTGGTGGACAGCAAGGTGAAGAACGTGATCCTGCGGAACATCTCGGTGCAGTACCGGGGCGGCCTGTCCCTCCAGGAGGCTGTGGAGCAGCGGCAGCTGGGCACCTACTGGGTCTACTCCCAGAGCGGCTCTGCCCCCACTGTGCAGAAGCTGCCCTGGCTGGTGAACACCTTCTTCAGCAAGTGCGAGGGCCTGCTGCCCCGTGTGGCCTGGAAGAACGGCACCTGGGTAGACGACCCCTACAATGTGCCGGAGATGGTAGCCGAGTACCCGGAGCCCTCCATCCTGGGCATCCTGCCGGCCTACGGCATCTACGCCCGTCATATAGAGGGTCTGGTGCTGCAGAATGTGGCCCTGAACTATGTGATCCAGGATAAGCGTCCGGCCATTGTGCTGGATGACGTTTCCAACGCTGACCTGCGTACCGTGGCCGCCAAGACTGCCCTGGGCGTCAAGACGGTAGTCACCGTGACCAACCACTACAAGCGCCATGTGGGCAACGAGTATGTGCCTGAGGAGCCCTATTTCACCACCACCTGCGAGAACCTGAAGCTGGGCCTGCTGAGCCGTGAACAGGTCACCGTGGATACCCCGGCCCCCGGCACCCCGGCAGACAGCCTCTATGGCGACATCCGCCTGCCCATCCCGGAAAACGGCTATCAGTTCGCCATTCCGACCCAGGAGTACCCCCTGCCTCTGACGGTGCACCGCCCCTACTTCAGCCACATCGGAGACCAGACCGTCCAACTGGGCCAGACCCTGACCCTGACGGTCTCGGGCCGGAACCCGGCCAACGGCGTCCGCACCACCCAGCCCCAGCCTGCTGCCGTCATCGAGGCTCTGGACGGCGGCCTGACCTACGGCACCGCCGGCCTGCTGCCTCTGGGCGCATCCTTTGACGCCGGTTCTCACACCCTCACCTTTACCCCCAAGGCCAAGGGCACCTACAAGGTCACCTTTACCCTGGACGACGGCGTCATCCCCGTAAGCAAGACCGTTAAGATCACCGTGGCGTGATCCTGTCGGTTTTCTGCCTGCTCATAGGCCCCGGCTGGTCTGCCCCACAGCGGACCGGCCGGGGCCAGAGCAGTTTCGGAGCCACTTGGACCGCAAGTTGTATCCATCTGTACGTTAGTGTTGCACAAATAAAACGGAAAACGATTGTGCAATATGGCAAAAACAATCTTGACATTCTTTCGAAAAACAGGACATTTTTCGAAAGCCCTTGCTTCATTTCGGAAAATTTGCTAAAGTGTGTACAGTCAATGAACGAAAGCTCCGGCACCTGTGCGCCCGGAGAATTTCACAATTATTTAAGGAGGACGATTCCTATGAAAATGATCTCTCGTCGTAGCTTTATGGCCGTTGCCGGTGCAGCTACCGCTGCTGTTGCTCTGACCGCCTGCGGTGGTTCCAAGAGCGGCTCCACTTCTACCGCTGCTTCCACCTCTACCGCAGCTTCTTCTGCTGCTGCCGGTGATGCAGCTGCTGCTGCCAACGATCCCAAGGTGACTCTGGTCTACGCCGAGGTCAACCCGCTGGATACCATCGTTGGCCAGACCGGTTCTCACTTCAAGGAGAAGGTCGAGGAGCTGAGCGGCGGTTCTGTGGTCGTTGATGTGCAGGCTTCCGGTGTTCTGGGCTCTGAGAACGACGTTCTGGACGCTATTCTGGGCGGCTCTACCTCCATTGATATCAGCCGTATCTCTGCTTTCGCTCTGACCAGCTACGGCTGCAATAAGTCCAAGCTGCTGTCCATCCCCTTCACCTTCAACAACCGCGCTCACTTCTGGAACTTTGCCAACAGCGATCTGGCTCCTGAGTTCCTGAACGAGCCCCAGGAGCTGGGCCTGCCCGTTCGCGGCCTGTTCTACGGCGAGGAGGGCTTCCGTCACTTCTTCACCGTCAAGCCCGTTGCAACCATCGATGATCTGAAGGGCATGAAGCTGCGTGTGTCCAACGACCCTGTTATGAACGGCATGGTCGAGGGTCTGGGCGCTAACCCCACCGTCGTTGCTTTCGGCGAGCTGTACAGCGCACTGCAGACCGGCGTTGTGGATGGCGCTGAGCAGCCCATCGCAAACTACAAGTCCAATGCCTTCCCCGAGGTTGCTAACAACCTGATCCTGGACGGCCACACTCTGGGCGCTGTGCAGGCTGTTATCACCGACAACGCATGGGGCAAGCTGACCGCTAACCAGCAGGCTGCCGTTATGGCTGCTGCTGCCGACACCCAGAAGTTCAACGCTGATCTGTCTGAGACTGCTGAGAACAAGGTTCTGGAAGAGCTGCGCTCCTCCGGCTGCAACGTTGTGGATGTGGACGACAAGACTCCCTGGCAGGAAGCTTGCGCTAAGGTCATCAAGGACAACACCTCTGATCAGGCTGAGCTGTACCAGAAGCTGCTGGACATGAAGGCATAAGCTGGCTTTCCATCCAATCTAAGTAGTACATTGCCCGGCGGGAGCCCACGGGAATACGCCCGCAGGCTTCGCCGGGTTTTTATATGGAGGAATTTCTATGCCGAAAATCTTTACCACTCTGGATAAGATCAGACCGGCGTACGACTTTACCTACAAGGTGGTTCTGTTCATCTGCAAGATCCTGCTGATCGCAGATATCCTCATTACCACGATGTCGGTCATTGGCCGTTACGTCCCCTTTATTCCGGACCCCTCCTGGTCTGAGGAGGTCGTTTTGACCTGCATGAGCTACATGGCTGTGCTGAGCGCTGCGCTGGCCATCCGCCGCGGCGCACACATCCGCATGACTGCCTTTGATATGTACCTGCCCAAGAAAGTGGTCAAGGCGCTGGACATCCTGTCTGACGTGGCCGTGATGATCCTTGGTGTGGTGATGATGGCGGTCGGCTGGAACTACGCCACCACGCTGGGCGGCCGTGGCTTCTATGTTTCCATGCCTTGGCTGAGCCGCTTCTGGATGTACTTTCCGGTGCCGCTGGCCGGTGTTGCCATGATCATCTTCGAGATCGAGTCGCTGTATAACCATATCAAGAGCTTTTTTGTAAAGGAGGAAATGTAATATGACAGTTCAGACACTGGCAATCATTGTCCTTCTTGTCAGCTTCTTTGTTATGATCTTCCTGCGCTTCCCCATTGCATACGCCGTTGGTCTGTCCAGCGTGCTGTGCATGCTGGTGCAGGGTCAGGCACTGACCGACGTCTGCCGCCTGATGGTCAAGGGCATCTCCTCCTTTAGCCTGATGGCTGTGCCGTTCTTTATCACCATGGGCGTGCTCATGGGCTCCGGCGGCATCTCTGAAAAGCTGATCGCACTGGCTGACGCCTGCGTGGGCTGGATGCGCGGCGGCATGGCCATGGTCAACATCGTGGCTTCCTACTTCTTCGGCGGCATTTCCGGTTCTGCTTCCGCCGATACCGCTTCCATCGGTTCTATCATGATCCCCATGATGGTGGATCAGGGCTACGGCGCAGACTTCTCCACCGCTGTTACTATTACCTCTTCCTGCGAGGGTCTGCTGGTTCCTCCCAGCCATAACATGGTCATCTACGCTACCACCGCCGGTGGTATCTCCGTGGGCAGCCTGTTCCTAGCCGGTTACCTGCCCGGCGCTCTGCTGGCTATCGTGCTGATGATCGGCTCCTACATCATCTCGGTCAAGCGCAACTACCCCAAGGGTGATCCCTTCAGCATCAAGGCTTTTGTCAAGCAGCTGGGCACTTCCATCTGGGCACTGGCCGCTGTCATCATCGTGGTGTTCGGCGTTGTCGGCGGTGTGTTTACCGCTACCGAGTCCGCTGCTATCGCCGTTATCTACTCTCTGCTCGTTTCCGTGTTCGTCTATAAGGGTCTGGACTGGAAGGGCGTGTGGCACGCTCTGGACGAGTGCGTCAACACCCTGTCCATCGTGCTGATCCTGATCGCTACCTCTGCAGTGTTCGGCAACTGCCTGACCATGCTGCATGTGCCTGATCTGGCAGCAACCGCCATCACCGACCTCACCGATAACCCCTACATCATTGCATTGCTCATCGACCTGATCCTGCTGGTGCTGGGCATGATCATGGATATGGCTCCCATCATCCTGATCGCTACCCCCATCCTGCTGCCCATCGCCACCTCCATCGGCATCGATCCCATCCAGTTCGGTATCATCGTGGTTCTGAACTGCGGCATCGGTCTGCTGACTCCTCCCGTTGGCTCCGTTCTGTTCATCGGCTCTGCCGTTGCAAAGCGTCCCATGGAGAAGGTAGTCAAGGCAACCCTGCCGTTCTACCTGTGCATGTTCATTGCACTGCTGCTGCTGACCTACATCCCCGACATCAGCCTTGCTATCCCCAAGCTGCTGGGCGGCTATGTAAGTCCCATTGCAAACCCGCTGGGCCCTGTGTTCATCCACTAAGCGCAGCATAAGGGAAAACCCCTTGCATCTATAAGACCGGAGCCTGTCAGCCCTTTGGGCTGCGGGCCCCGGTCTTTTTTGCTTTTGCACCAAAATGCGGACAGCTTGCACGGCGGGGAACACTATGATACAATAAAGTGTATAGAAGCTTGGAAGGGGAGAGAACACTATGGAGCAAAAACGCCTGTGTCCGTTCTGCATGGGGGAACTGCCGCCTGCGGCGACCGTCTGTCCCCATTGCGGGAAGATCTTAGAGGGATGCAACCCGGCGGGCTGCCTGCCGGTGGGCACGGTGCTGGCCGGGCGCTACACCGTGGGCGAGATGCGCAGTCTGGACGGCGAGGGTGTGCTGTACAGCGGCGTGGAGAATCTGGGCGCTTTCCGGGTGACCATCAAGGAGTACCTGCCCGTCACCCTTTCTGCGGAGCGCGGGGCGGACTGCATCCTGCGCCCCAAGCAGGGCAGCGAAGTGCTGTTCAAGACCACCCGCATGGACTTTGCAGACCTGTACCGCGCCGTCCAGCGCATTACCCCCGCCAGCGGTCTGGAGGCTGTGCTGGATGTGGTGGAAGCCAACAACACCGTGTATGCGGTGCTGGAAAACTTAGGCGGCACCCCGCTGGAGCAATGGCTGGAAAATCGTCCCGCTCCGGTGCAGGCAGAGGATGCCTGCGCCATGCTGCGCCCGGTGTTTGAGGGCGTGGCGGCCATGCACAAGGCGGGGCTGGTGCACCGCGGCATCTGCCCGGAGAATATCCGGGTGATGTCGGATGGCCGCTGCCGTCTGGCCGGGTACGCCACCGTGGGTCTGCGCACCGCAGGCAGCGGTCTGCACGAGCAGCTGTACGAGGGTTACTCCGCGCCGGAGCAGTACACCACCGCCGAGTTTGAGGGGCGCTACACCGACGAATACAGCCTTGCCGCCGTCTTTTACCGCATGGTGTGCGGGCAGGCACCCATGCCCGCTGCCCAGCGTGTGGTGTCGGACTCTAACCCCCGGGCACGCACCGTAGAGCCTGCCGTACCGGCCTATGTCTCCGATGTATTGCAGCTGGGGCTGCGGCTCAAGGTCATGGAGCGCATCCAGACCGTGCCGCAGCTGTATCAGGCGCTTTCTTCCAAGGAATATACCGCCGAGCTGACCCGCACCATGAAGCCGGAGACCCCGATGCATCCGGTGCGGGCAGAGCAGAGCGCGCAGAGCAGGGAACATCTGCTCAGTTTGAAGGGGTTGCTGGCGGGCATCCTGATCCTGCTTTCCGTTTTGATCTTGCTCACCCTGTGGGGCATCGTGAGCAGCAAGGAGGAACAAACTCCCTCTTCGGAGCCGAGCTCGGAAGCTGCCAGCAGCGAGGAAATGAAGCCCCAGAACCTTGTGCCCAACTTTGTGGGCATTGACTACGAACAAATCAAGAATAACCGCGAGTACACCAGTATGTACCTGTTCCGGGCGGTGCTGGAGTACAGCGATACCGTGCCTTCTGGGCAGGTCATCCGGCAGGAGCCGGAGGCCGGCGAGGTGATGGAGAACGGCGAGGTGATCCAGATCGTGGTCAGTCAGGGCCCGGAGAAGGTGGAGATGCCCAAGATCATCGGTGCATCGCAGGATAAGGCCATTGAGATCCTGAGCAGCCGGGGGCTTGTGGCCAGCTGCTTTATGGTAGTGAACGATGGCTCCTACGCTACGGGCTGTGTGGTCTCTGCCAGCGAGGAAGAGGGCGCTATGGTCACGGTGGGTACGGTGATCACCGTGTATATCGCCGCAGACCCCAGTGTGCAGATCACTACCACCCCGGAGGAGCCTGCCGCTACCGAGCCTACCACCCCGGAAACGCCCCCGGAGGGCAGTACAGAGCCGGAATACGATACCAATTAAACAGCATACAACAAAAGCAGAAGCGGGAGCCTTGAACGGGCTCCCGCTTCTGCTTGTTTAGGATAGGAAAGAGAATGGCAAATTAAAGGTTCGAGTAGCCCATTAGGCAGCGGTCCACCTCGGCGGCGCAATCGCGGCCCTCGCGCAGACCCCACACCACAAGGCTCTGGCCGCGGCGCATATCGCCGCAGACGAACACCTTGTCCACGTTGGTCTTAAAGCTGTGGTCGGCTACATTGCCCCGGGCGGTCAGCTCCACCCCAAAGGCATCGGCTGTGTAGTTTTCGCAGCCGGTAAAGCCTGCGGCGATAAACGCCAGCTGGCAGTCGTAGGTAAATTCCTTGCCGGTGGGCACCTTGCTGGTGCGGCCGGTCTCGGGGTCGCGCTCCGGCTTCAGGCAGCTGATGACGGCACCGGTCAGGTTACCGGCCTCGTCCTTCAAAAACTCCTTGACGGTGGTCTGGTACACGCGCGGGTCCTTGCCGAACTTGGCAATGCACTCGGTCTGGCCGTAGTCCACCTTCAGCACCCGGGGCCACTCCGGCCACGGGTTTGCGGCGGTGCGCTCGACAGGGGGCTGGGGCATCATTTCCAGTGCCATCAGGTCGGTGCAGCCCTGCCGCAGAGCAGTGCCCTGACAGTCGTTGCCGGTGTCGCCGCCGCCAATGACCAGCACGTTTTTACCGGCTGCATTGATGGCCTTGCCGTCCGCAAAATTGGAGTCCAGCAGGCTCTTGGTCACGCTGGTCAGGTAGTCCACGGCAAAGTGCACGCCCTTGGCGTCCCGGCCGGGCACGTTCAGGTCCCGGGGCTTTTTGGCGCCGCAGCACAGCACAACGGCATCAAAATCTGCCAGCAGCTGCTCGGCGGGCACGGCACCGCCCACATCCATGCCGGTGCGGAACACAACACCTTCGGCCTGCATCAGCTTGACCCGGCGCTCGATGACTGCCTTGTCCAGCTTCATGTTGGGGATGCCGTACATCAAAAGGCCTCCCACGCGGTCGGCGCGTTCAAACACCGTGACGGCGTGGCCACGCTTATTCAGGTACTCGGCCACTGAAAGCCCCGCAGGGCCGCTGCCCACCACGGCAACGCTCTTGCCGGTGCGGGTCGGCGGCGGGGTGGCGGTCAGCCAGTTTTTGGCGTAGGCCGTCTCGATGATGGCGTGCTCGTTTTCGCGCACGGTGACGCTGCTGCCGGTCACATCCCCGCAGGTGCAGGCGGCCTCACACAGGGCGGGGCACACCCGGCTGGTAAACTCCGGGAAGCGGTTGGTGGCCATCAGGCGGTGGAGCGCCAGTTCCCACTTGCCGTGGTACACCAGATCGTTCCACTCCGGGATGAGATTGTTCAGCGGACAGCCGGAGGCCATGCCGCCGATCATCATGCCTGCCTGACAGAAGGGCACGCCGCAGTCCATGCAGCGGGCGGCCTGCGTCTGCTGCTGCTCCCGCGAGAGCCAGATGTGGAACTCGTTAAAATTTTCAAGGCGCTCCAGCGGCGCAACGTCCGTGCTGGTCTTGCGCGCATAATCCATAAATCCTGTTGTCTTACCCATGCTGCTGCCCCTCCTTACTTATGCTTCTGCACTGCATAAAATGCTTCGATCTGTGCCTGCTCGCCGTCCAGACCACGCTCCTCCACCGAGGCGATGACCCGCAGCATGCGGTCGTATCGTAAGGCAGCACCTTTTGAATTTGGGCAGGAACGCACTGAAATTGTCCAGAATCTCCTTGCCGCGCGGAGAGCCGGTGGCCTCCACATGGGCGCGGATCAGCTCCTTCAGGGTTGGCAACATCGTACTTGTGCTCCACCGGCTCCAGGCTGACGGTCTCCTTGTTCACCCGCTGGTAGAAGTCCCAGTTTTCGTCCAGCACATAGGCAATGCCGCCGGTCATACCGGCTGCAAAGTTTTTTGCCGGTCTGTCCCAGCACCACCACGGTGCCGCCGGTCATGTACTCGCAGCCGTGGTCGCCCACGCCCTCTACAACGGCGGTCGCGCCGCTGTTGCGCACGCAGAAGCGCTCGCCGGCCACGCCGGAGATGAACGCCTTGCCGCTGGTAGCGCCGTACAGCGCCACGTTGCCGGTGATGATGTTCTCCTCGGGCTTGAAGTCGATGCCCTGCGGCGGGCGCACGATGATCTTGCCGCCGGAAAGGCCCTTGCCCATGTAGTCGTTGCAGTCGCCCACCAGCTCCAGCGTCAGGCCATTGGGGATAAAGGCACCAAAGCTCTGGCCGCCTGCACCGGTGCAGTGCACGGTGTACACATCGTCCGGCAGGTCGTTGCCGTATTTGCGGGTGATCTCGCTGCCAAAGATGGCACCAAAGGCGCGATCCACGTTGGAAACATTCAGGCTGACGCTCTGGGGAGCCTTGCTGCCCAGCTTGAACTTCTTCATCAGCACCTTCATGTCCAGCGTGTTTTCCAGATGGAAGTCGTAGCTGTCCTCCTTGATGAAGTGGACGTTACTGTTTGCAATGGCGGGGTTGTGCAGAATGCAGTCCAGATCCAGCTTTGCGGCGCGGCTGCCCGGGGCAGCGGGCTTGACCCGCAGCAGGTCGGTGCGGCCCACCAGCTCGTCCACGGTGCGCACGCCTAGCTTTGCCATGTACTCTCGCAGCTCCTCTGCCACAAAGGTGAGGTAGTTGATGATGTACTCCGGCTTGCCCTTGAAGTTCTTGCGCAGCTCGGGGTTCTGGGTGCAGATGCCCATGGGGCAGGTGTCCAGATTGCACACACGCATCATCACGCAGCCCTCTGCCATCAGCAGGGTAGTGCCGAAGCCGAACTCCTCTGCGCCTAGCATACAGCTGATAGCCACATCCCGGCCGGACAGCAGCTTGGAGTCGCTCTCAATGCGCACGCGGGTGCGCAGGCCGTTCATAATCAGGGTCTGATGGGTCTCGGCGATGCCCAGCTCCCAGGGCAGACCGGCGTGCTTGATGGAGGTGCGGGGTGCAGCACCGGTGCCGCCGTCATAGCCGGACACCAGAATGACCTGTGCGCCGCCCTTGGCAACACCGGCGGCAATGGTGCCGACACCGGCCTCGCTGACCAGCTTGACGTTGATGTTGGCATTGCGGTTGGCGTTTTTCAAATCGTAGATCAGCTCTGCCAGATCCTCGATGGAGTAGATATCGTGGTGGGGCGGAGGAGAGATCAGGCCCACGCCGGTGGTGCTGTGGCGGGTCTTGGCGATCCACGGATACACCTTGGCACCGGGCAGATTGCCGCCCTCACCGGGTTTTGCGCCCTGTGCCAGCTTGATCTGGATCTCCTCGGCGCTGACCAGATACTTGCTGGTCACGCCAAAGCGGGCAGAGGCCACCTGCTTGATCTTGGAATTGCTCTCGCTGTGGTAACGCTCCTCGGGCTCGCCGCCCTCACCGGTATTGCTGCGGCCGCCCAGACGGTTCAGGGCAATGGCAATGGTCTCGTGTGCTTCGCTGCCCAGTGCGCCGTAGCTCATGGCAGCGCCCTTGAACCGCTTGACGATGCTGGAGACCGGCTCTACCTCCTCCAGCGGGATACCGCCGTCTGCGGCGTAGTTGAAGTCCAGCAGGCTGCGCAGATGCACACCCTCGGCACCCATGTTGTCCACCGTCTGGGTGAACTGCTTGAAGGTGTCGTAATCGCCGGTGCGGCAGGCTTTCTGGAACAGATGGATGGTCTGGGGGTTGAACAGGTGCTCTTCCTTGCCGCTGCGGAACTTGTGGGCACCGCTGTCGGCCAGCTCCATGTTGATATCCAGCCCCAGCGGGTCAAAGGCGGCGTTATGCAGCGCCTCCACATCGGCCTGAATGTCTGCCATGCTGATGCCGCCCACACGGCTCACCGTGCCGGTGAAGTATTTGTCGATGACCTCCTTCGAGATGCCCACAGCCTCAAAGATCTGGCTGCTCTGGTAGCTCTGGATGGTGGAAATGCCCATCTTGGAGGCGATCTTCACGATGCCGTTGAGGATGGCGTTGTCGTAGTCCTGCACAGCGGCGTAATAGTCCTTGTCCAGCAGGCCCTCGTCGATCAGCTGCCCGATGGTCTCGTGTGCCAGATAGGGGTTGATGGCGCAGGCACCGTAGCCCAACAGGGTGGCAAAGTGGTGCACCTCCCGAGGCTCGGCGCTCTCCAAAATCAGCGCCAGCGCGGTGCTCTTTTTGGTGCGGATGAGGTACTGGGACACTGCCGAAACAGCCAGCAGGCTGGGGATGGTCACATGGTATTCATCCACGTCACGGTCGGACAGGATGATGATGTTCGCACCCTCCTTGTAGGCGCGGTCTACCTCCAGAAATACCCGGTCGATGGCTTTTTCCAGACTGGTGTTCTTGTAGTAGTTGATGGATACCGTAGCCACCTTGAAGCCCGGCACGTTCATGTACTTGATCTTCAACAGGTCGGTGTTGGTCAGGATGGGGTTGTGCACCTTGAGCACCTTGCAGTTCTCCGGCTTATCCTCCAGCAGATTGCCGTGGGCACCGATGTAAACGCTGGTGGAGGTGACCACCTTTTCCCGGATGGCGTCAATGGGCGGGTTCGTCACCTGCGCGAAACGCTGCTTGAAGTAGTTGAACAGCGGGGGATGCTGGCTGCTGAGCACAGCCAGCGGGGTGTCGGTGCCCATGGCACCGGAAGGCTCTGCGCCCGCCCGCGCCATGGCAAGGATCATGGTGTTCACGTCCTCGTACTTGTAGCCGAACACCTTCTGCAGCCGGGTCAGCTGCTCGCCGGTGTAGCTTTCCACCTTCACGTTGGGGATCTTCAGCCCGCTCAGCTGCACCAGATTGCGGTCGATCCACTCGCCGTAGGGCTCGCGGCTGGCGTAAAGCTCCTTCAGCTTTTCATCGTCCACCACCTCGCCCTTGACGGTATCCACCAGCAGCATTTTGCCGGGACGCAGGCGCTCCTTGACCAGAATGTTCTCCGGGTCGCATTCCAGCACACCCACCTCAGAGGACAGGATCATGCGGCCGTCCTTGGTGATGTAGTAGCGGCTGGGGCGCAGACCGTTGCGGTCCAGCACCGCGCCCATCACATCGCCGTCCGAGAACAGGATGGCGGCGGGGCCGTCCCAGGGCTCCAGCATGGTGGCATAGTACTGGTAAAAATCCCGCTTTTTCTGGCTGATGTTCTTGTTGTTCTCCCACGGCTCGGGGATGGTGATCATCACAGCCAGCGGCAGGTCCATGCCGTTCATCACCATGAACTCCAGCGCGTTATCTAGCATGGCGGAGTCCGAACCGGAGGTGTTGATGATGGGCAGGATCTTGTTCATATCGTCCTGCAAAATGGGGCTGGAGATGCTCTCCTCACGCGCCAGCATGGCGTCGGTGTTGCCCTTGATGGTGTTGATCTCGCCGTTGTGCAGGATGAAGCGGTTGGGGTGTGCACGCATCCAGCTGGGGTTGGTGTTGGTAGAAAAGCGGCTGTGCACCATGCCGATGGCGGACTCATAATCTGGGTCCTGCAGATCAGCGTAGAAGCGGCGCAGGTCGTGCACGAGGAACATACCCTTATACACGATGGTGCGGCTGGACAGGCTGGGCACATAGGTGCCGTTGCTGGCCTGCTCGAACACGCGGCGCACGATGTACAGGCGGCGGTCAAACTCAATGCCCTTGCTTACCTTGGCAGGCTTTTTGATGAAGCACTGCCAGATGGCGGGCATGCAGTCCCGCGCCTTCTGCCCCACGGCATCGGGGTCTACGGGCACTTCGCGCCATGCCAGAAACTCCAGTCCCTCCTTGCGGGTGACCACCTCGAACAGCTTCATGGCCTGTGCCCGCAGGTGCTCGTTCTGGGGGAAGAAGAACATACCCACGCCGTACTCCCGCTCGTTGCCCAGCCGGATGTTCAGCTCCTCGGCCACCTTGGAGAAGAACTTGTGGCTGATCTGCAGCAGGATGCCCACGCCGTCGCCGGTCTTACCCTCGGCGTCCTTACCGGCGCGGTGCTCCAGCCGCTCCACGATGGACAGTGCATCGTCCACCGTCTGGTGGCTTTTACGTCCCTTGATGTCCACCACAGCGCCGATGCCGCAGGCATCGTGCTCGAACTGTGGGTCGTACAGACCAAGGGTGGTTTTCTGCTCTGTAAAGTTTTCCATAGTCTTTCCCATCCTTTTTACTTGTTTACCGGGGGCTGCGGCACCCTCCGCAGCTTTTTATCCCCTGCAAAAAGAAAAAAGCGCCCCGCAAGGGCATAGGATGCCCCTGCGGAACGCCTTTGTTCCGATATCTGATATTATACAGATTCCTGAAAAATCTTCAAGTGACAGCTGCACCAAATATGCTACACACATTGCGCCGATTCTTGTGCGAAACGCCGCGAGCCCCCGCAGCTGTGCGCGGTATACAAGCAAAACCGCCGCACCCGGCGTTGTGCACGCGGGTACGGCGGTTTGGAGGAATTTGCCCTGAGTGATGCGGAACACTCAGGACTCAGGAATGCTTTGATTTGCGGGTTTGTTGCAAAATAACCAAACGAAACCTCACCCGCCCAGAATGGCCTGCAGGTCGGCTTCCGGGGTGGCAATGGGCTTGAGGCCGTACCGTTCCTGCAGGGTGCGCACCACCCCCGGCGAGAGGAACGGGGGCAGGGTAGGCCCCAGCCGGATGTTCCGGATGCCCAGCGCCAGCAGCGCGATGAGGATGCACACGGCCTTCTGCTCAAACCAGCACAGCACCAGCGAGAGGGGCAGGTCGTTGACGCCGCAGCCAAAGGCGTCGGCCAGCGCCAATGCGATGCGGATGGCGCTGTAGGCGTCATTGCACTGGCCCACGTCCAGGATGCGGGGCAGGCCGGTGCCCGGCACGGTGCCAAGGGGCAGGTCGTTCAGGCGGAACTTGCCGCAGGCCAGGGTCAGCAGGATGGTGTCGGGCGGGGTAAGGCGGGCAAACTCGGTGTAGTAGCGGCGGCTGGGCCGGGTACCGTCGCAGCCGCCCACCAGAAAGAAGTGCCGCAGCTTACCGTCCCGCACCGCCTGCACGATCTCGTCCGCGTGCTGCAGCACGGCGGTGCGGGCAAAACCGGTGGTCACCGTGGAGCCGCCGTTCAGGCCGGGTAGCAGGGTGTCCTGCGCGTAGCCGCCCAGCTCCAGCGCCTTTTCGATCACCGGGGAAAAGTCGCGCCCTTCGTCGATGTGGGGCACGCCGGGGTAAGCCACCACCGAGGTGGTGAACACCCGGTCGGCGTAGCTGGCGCGCAGGGGCATGATGCAGTTGGTGGTGAACAGGATGGGCGCGGGGATGTCCTCAAACTCCCGCTGCTGGTTCTGCCATGCGGTGCCAAAGTTGCCCTTGAGGTGGGGGTAGCGGCGCTTCAGCTCCGGGTAGCCGTGGGCGGGCAGCATCTCCGAGTGGGTGTAGACGTTGACGCCCCGGCCTGCAGTCTGTTCCAGCAGCTGCTGTGCGTCGTAGAGGTCGTGGCCGGAAATCACGATGAACGGCCCCTTTTCAATGGTCAGGGGCACCTGCACCGGTTCCGGATCGCCAAACGCGCCGGTGTTGGCCGCGTCCAGCAGCTCCATGCAGCGGTAGCTGGCTTCTCCTGTGGCCTGCACCAGCTGCCACAGGGCGTCGGTGGTCTGGCCGGGGTCGCCCACGGCCTGCAGGGCGGTACAGAAGAACCGGTCCAGCTCCGGGTCGATGCGGCCCAGCACCCGGGCGTGGTAGTTGTAGGCGGCCATGCCCCGCAGGCTGAACAGCACAAAGCATTTCAGGCTGCGCCGGTCGGCATCCGGTTCCCGCCAGAGGGCCTGCATGTCGTAGTCCGGGCCGGTGCCGGGGCTGGCGTCGTGCACCCGGCGGGTCAGCGCGTCCACGGCGGCGGGGTCAAAGTTCACGTTGGTAATGGTGGTGAACAGCCCCTGCATCAGCAGCCGGGCCTGTTCCGGGGCCGGGCCGCGCCCCGCCGCGATGAGCTGCCCGGCAAACGCGATGAGCGCCCCGGTGAGCCGGTCCTGTGCGGCGGCTGTCTCGGCCGACTTGCCGCACACCCCCGCTGCGCCGGTGCAGGCGGTGCAGCCCGCCGCCTGCTCACACTGAAAACAAAACATCTGCTCGTCCATACAAAACTCCCTTTCTGCCATAAGATACTGCCAGTGTGGGCAGAGCGGGGCGGGGTTATACCAAAAAAGAGCCGCACCCCTGCGGGCGCGGCTCTTGGACGATGCAGTATGACTTAGTAGGTGATGCCCTGTGCCATCATGGCGGTAGCGACCTTCAGGAAGCCGGCGCAGTTGGCACCGACCATCAGGTTGCCCTCAGAACCGGCAGCCACAGAAGCGTCGTAGGAAGCGTGGAAGATGCCCTCCATGATGCCCTTCAGCTTGGCATCCACTTCCTCAAAGCTCCAGCTCAGACGCTCGGAGTTCTGGCTCATCTCCAGACCGGAGGTGGCCACGCCGCCGGCGTTGGCTGCCTTTGCGGGTCCGTACAGGACACCGTTGGACAGGTAGACCTCGATGGCCTCGGGCGTGCTGGGCATATTTGCGCCCTCGCAGACAACGGTGCAGCCGTTCTTGACCAGAGCCTCAGCGGACTCCTTGTTGATCTCGTTCTGGGTAGCGCAGGGCAGGGCGATGTCGCAGGGGACAGTCCAGACCTTGGAGCAGTCGGCAACGTAGGTTGCACCGGCGTGGGTCTCGGCATACTCCTTGATGCGGCCGCGGCGCACTTCCTTCAGATCCTTGACGTAAGCCAGATCGATGCCGTTGGGGTCGTAGACGTAGCCGTTGGAGTCGGACATGGTGACCACCTTGGCACCCAGCTGGGTAGCCTTCTCGCAGGCGTAGATAGCCACGTTGCCGGAGCCGGAGATGACCACGGTCTTGCCCTTGAAGCTGTCGTTGCGCATGCACTTCAGAGCCTCGGCGGTGAAGTAGCACAGGCCGTAGCCGGTAGCCTCGGTACGGGCCAGAGAACCGCCGAAGGTCAGGCCCTTGCCGGTGAGCATACCGCCCTGGAAGCTGTTGGTCAGGCGCTTGTACTGGCCGAACATATAGCCGACCTCGCGGCCGCCGACGCCGATATCACCGGCGGGGCAGTCCACGAACTGGCCGATGTGGCGGTACAGCTCGGTCATGAAGCTCTGGCAGAAGCGCATCACTTCCATGTCGCTCTTGCCGTGGGGGTCAAAGTCAGAGCCGCCCTTGCCGCCGCCCATGGGCAGGGTGGTCAGGCTGTTCTTGAAGGTCTGCTCAAAGCCCAGGAACTTCAGGATGCCCTGATTGACAGAGGGATGGAAGCGCAGGCCGCCCTTGTAGGGGCCGATGGCGCTGTTGAACTGCACGCGGTAGCCGCGGTTCACCTGCACCTTACCGGCATCGTCCACCCAAGGCACACGGAAGGTGATGATGCGCTCCGGCTCCACCAGGCGCTCGATCAGACCGGCCTTCTCGTACTCGGGGTGCTTTTCCACAACGGGCTGGATGCTCTCCAGCACCTCGCGCACAGCCTGCAGAAACTCGGGCTCGTTGGCATTGCGCTTTTCCAGACCCTCGTAAACACGCTTCAGGTATTCATTCGTCAGCATAATAGAATACTCCTTTTCCCAATTACTCTATAAATTTGAAAAAGCGGAAATGCCTTTGCCCGCCGCACAGCGGGGATATCCTTGCAGATGCCGGGCGCTTCCGGTTCTCCATGCTTGCACGGCACGCCCGCACAAGCGGGCAATGCTTACTTTACTATTATAAAGCTTTACGGTGGGTTTTACAATAGCAAAAAGCAGAATTTGTTTAAAAAAACAGATAAAAAGTCACAGCTGCTTCACAAAACGAAAATTAAAAGCCGGAATGTGCCGCGAACCTTGTTTTTTAAAGTGCGCTGCCGCTCCAAAGCTGCACGGAAAAGAATGTCTTTTGTACGGCGACGGGCTTATCTAAGCAAAAAGCCCTGTGTCACAACGGGCACAGGGCGGGGTGCATTACTTCTTCAGCAGCTTTTCGCAGGCGTCTGCGGCACCTTCCAAAAATTCGCCGCCATAGGTCTCGATCATGCCGGCATCGGAAAGCTCTGCCAGTTTGGGGTCGATGGGGCACTTGGCCAGCACGGGCAGATGATGCTTTGCGGCCACCTCGTCCACATGGCTGTTGCCAAACACATTGATGTGCTTGCCGCAGTCCGGGCAGACGATGTAGCTCATGTTCTCCACAATGCCCAGCATGGGCACCTTCATCATCTCGGCCATGTTCACGGCCTTTGCCACGATCATGCTTACCAGCTCCTGCGGGCTTGCCACCACAACGATGCCGTCCACCGGCAGGCTCTGGAACACGGTCAGGGGCACATCACCGGTGCCCGGGGGCATATCCACGAACAGGAAATCCACGTCCTTCCAGACCACATCGGTCCAGAACTGCTTGACCGCACCGGCAATGACCGGGCCGCGCCACACAACGGGGTCTTCCTCGTTCTCCACCAGCAGATTGATGCTCATTACATCAATGCCCATGCGGCTCTGGATGGGCCAGCAGCCCTTGTCGTCCGCCATGGCACGGCCATGAATGCCGAACAGCTTGGGGATGGACGGGCCGGTGATATCGGCATCCAAAATGCCACAATGGTAGCCACGGCGGGCCATGGCACAGGCCAGCAGAGCGCTGGTCATGCTCTTGCCCACGCCGCCCTTGCCGGAAACAACGCCGATGACCTTTTTCACACTGCTGTTAGGGTTGGGGGCATCGTGCTGCGGAGCGGCATCGCGGGAAGAACAGGCTGCACTGCAATTAGAGCAGTCATGGGTACATTCTTCGCTCATTCTCTTTGTCGCGCACGGCAGGGGCAGGACCCGGGCGGTGCGCTTCCTCCTTGCTCAAAATACAGGCGGGGGCTTACGCCCTGCCTGACCACTGTTAACTATACCATAAAAAGTGCGCAGAAACAACCCATAGCGCCGCTCATGTTTTGCAAAGCCGCTGCATAGGCTGAACCGTGAACGCCCGTTCCGGGGCAGGGGGAGGTGCAGGGTGCGGCAGAGTTATTTTAAAAACGCGGCGCTGCTTACCGGCTCGGACGTGGTGCTGCGGCTGGCAGGCATGGGGCTGCGCATCTGGCTGGCCAACGCCTTGGGCGGGGTGGGTATGGGGCTGTATCAGCTGGTGCTGGCAGTGTACGGGCTGTTCGTCACGTTGGCCACGGCGGGCATCTCGGTGGCCGCTGCCCGGCTGCTGACCGAGGAGCTCAGCCGGGATAAAGCCGCTGCGCGCGGGATGCTGGTGCGGCTGGTGCTGGCAGGGCTTACGCTGGGCGGGCTTGCCATGGTCGCTCAGCTTGCCACCGCAGGCCTTGCGGCAAAATGGTGGCTGGGGGATGTCCGTGCCGCTGCCGCGCTGCGCACCTCGGCGCTGGGACTGCCATGGATGGCTGTCTCGGCAGTGCTGCGCGGCTTTTTTCTGGCGCGGCGGCGGGTGGAACCCAACGTGCTCAGCCAGCTGGCAGAGCAGACAGTGCGTATTGCCGCGGTGGTGTGGGCGCTTTCCCGCACGCAGGGCTGGCCGGACGGCAGCCGCTGTGCACTGGTGCTGGCTGCTACCGCCCTGAGCGAGGCCGTATCCACCGCCCTGATGACACTGTTTTACCGGCGGGAGGCGGCACGCTGCTTCGGCAGCACAGCGCCGCGCCCGCCAAGGGAGGCGTCCCGGCGGCTGTGGGACATCCTGTGGCCGGTAGAGGGCGGCAGGGTGCTTTCCAGCGCGCTGCACACCGCCGAGAATATGCTGGTGCCCGCCTGCCTTGCGGTGTATCTGGGGGCTTCCGGCGGGCGCACCGCCGCGCTGGAGCAGTACGGCACCTTAAAGGGCATGGCGCTGCCGCTGCTCAATTTCCCCTTTGGGCTGCTGGGCAGTCTGGCTGTTTTGCTGATGCCGGAGATCACGCAGGCGCATATCGAGGGGCAGACCGCCCGGCTGAACGCCCTGCTGGACCGGATGCTGCGGCTTACGGGATACTTCTCCATGCTGGCGGGCACGCTGTTCTGGGTGTGGGGCAGGCCGCTGGCGCAGCTGCTCTACCATAGCCCGGAGGCCGGGTTCTATCTGGAGACCCTTGCCCCGGCCATGCCGCTGATGTATCTGGAAAGCATGGTGGACGGCGCCATGAAGGGCATCGGGGAGCAGAAGGCCGCTTTCCGGTACAGCGTGTGGGACGCGGTGCTGCGCATTGGCGGGGTGGCGGTGCTGCTGCCCCGGTACGGGATGCGGGGCTTTCTGACGGTGATCTTACTTTCCAGCTTTTACACCTGCGCAGCCAACACCGGGCGGTTGCTGCTTTCCAGCGGCACAGGGCACGCCTTCCGGCGGTGGCTGGGTGCGCCGCTGCTGGCGGCGGTTGCCGCCGGTGCGGCAGGGCGGGGTGTGCGCCGGGCGCTGACGGGCTTTCCGGCACAGGGGCTGTGGGAACAGCTGGCAGTGCTGACGGCGGGCGGTACGGCAACGGCCATCGTGTTTTTGCTGGCGGCGCTGCCGCTGGGGCTTTGGGAGGAGCTGCGGGCGGTGCTGCGGCAGGCAAAGACCGGGAAAAACAGGGGAAAGTGATAAAAACGTAAATTTTCTGGACACAGGCAGGGATTGTGAGTATAATACAAACGTGTAGTTGTATCCTTCCGGCATTGCCGGGGGAGAACACTGCCGAAAAAGCAGCGCAGGGCAAACCCTTGGCGCTGAGAGGGAAAAAGAGGATCGTAAGTGAAAGATAGAACCAAGAATACCCCGCAGGTGCTGCTGCGCCGTGCGCTGCTGGTGCTGCTGGATGCAGCCATTGTGGCATTCAGCTTTTATTTTGCCCTGCTGCTGCGGGCAGACGGTGCCGTGGAGGCCGGGTGGTGGCCCCACAACCGTGCCCTGCTGTACGAAAACCTGCCGTGGATCGTGGCGGTGTATATCGTCTGCTTCCTGGCAGGCGGGCTGTACTCGGTGCTGTGGAAGTACGCCGGCGAGCGGGATCTGATCCGCCTTGCCGGGATGATCGCCGTGCCCACCGCCGTGGTGTATGTGGTGAACCGCCGTTTTATCCACGGTGTGCTGTTTAATTCCGCCAACTGCATGGCCTCGGTGCTCATCTTTTTGTTCATCGGCGGCAGCCGCTTGGCATGGCGGCTGTTTTTGAACCATCCGCTGGGTGAGCGGATGCGCAAAGTGCCCGCCAAGGACCCCAACCGCCCGGTGTTGATCGTGGGTGCGGGCGAAGCCGGTGCATGGGCCATCAATGTGTGCAAATCCAACAAGGAATACGGCCACGCCGTGGTGGCGGTGGACGATGACCCCGCAAAGCTGAACCAGACCATCCACGGCGTGCCGGTCAAGGGCACGCTGGAGGATATCCCGGAGCTGTGCAATCGCTACGGCATCCACAGCATCATCATTGCCATCCCAACCTTAAAGGGCAGCAAGCTGAGCCACGTTATCGACCTGTGCGTCAGCACCCACTGCGCGGTGCAGCTGCTCAGTGACCCGCAGCTGGTGGGCAGCGGCGCACCCCAGCAGGAGGTGTTCCGCGAGCTGAACCCCGCCGACTTCCTCTCCCGCGAGGAGGTCACGCTGGATACCGACAAGATCTCCGGCTACCTCACCGGCAAAACGGTGCTGGTAACGGGCGGCGGCGGTTCCATCGGCAGCGAGCTGTGCCGTCAGGTCATGCGCTTCAAGCCCGGCAAGCTGCTCATCTTTGATATCTACGAAAACTGCGCCTACGAGCTGCAGATGGAACTGCAGCAGAAGTACGGCCGCGATATCCCGGTCACGGTGCTCATCGGCTCCATCCGGGATAAAAAACGTCTGGACGAGGTTTTTGATACCTACCACCCCACTGTGGTGTTCCATGCAGCGGCGCACAAGCACGTTCCGCTGATGGAGGTAAGCCCCGCCGAGGCCGTAAAGAACAATGTGCTGGGCACCAAAAACCTGCTGGTCAGTGCCAGCGAGCACGGGGTGGAGCGCTTTGTGCAGCTTTCCACCGATAAGGCCGTGAACCCCACCAGTGTCATGGGCTGCACCAAGCGCATCTGCGAGATGCTCATCCAGACCTTTGCGGGCAACACGGATATGAAGTGTGTGGCAGTGCGGTTCGGCAACGTGCTGGGCAGCCACGGCAGCGTTATCCCGCTGTTTGAAGCGCAGATCAAAAAGGGCGGGCCGGTCACTCTGACCGACCCCAACATCGTGCGCTACTTTATGACCATCCCGGAAGCAGCCCAGCTGGTGCTGCAGGCGGGCGCACTGGCCGAGAGCGGCAATATCTATGTGCTGGATATGGGCGAGCCGGTGCGCATTATGGATCTGGCCAAGCAGCTCATCCGCTTTTACGGCTACGAGCCGGGCGTGAATATGGAGATCAAGATCGTGGGTCTGCGCCCCGGCGAAAAGCTTTACGAAGAGCTGATGATGGACGAGGAGCAGGACAAGATGCGCCGCACCCAGCACAACAAGATCTTTGTGGCAAGCCCCCGCACCATTGATCTGGCCGAGTTCTACGAGCAGCTGCAGGCGCTGGAAGCCGCTGCCGCCCACAACGACGAGGGCGTGGTGCGCCAGCTGGCGGCCATGATCCCCACCTTTACCCCCACCCGGGAGAACCTGAAACTGTAACTGGTTGAACTGCGGCACTGGGCCGCATAGGATAGATCGCAGGCCGGAATATGCCGGGCTGCGCAAAACGAGAGGGATGTTATTATGGAAAAGAAACCGTTTCTGACCGAGGCGATGGCACAGCAGATCATCGAGGATGTGCCCACGCCGTTCCACGTCTACGACGAGAAGGGCATCCGGGAGAATGTCCGCCGCATCAACAAGGCCTTCAGCTGGAACAAGGGATTCAAGGAGTATTTTGCGGTCAAGGCACTGCCGAACCCTGTCATCCTGCAGATCCTCAAGGAGGAGGGCTGTGGTGTGGATTGCTCCTCCCTGACCGAGCTGATGCTCAGCGAGGCCTGCGGCTTTACCGGCCACGAGATCATGTTCTCCTCCAACCAGACCCCCGTGGAGGATATGCAGAAGGCCTACGAGTTGGGTGCTTATATCAATCTGGATGACGCCACCATGGTGGAGTTTCTGGAGCGGGTGGCCGGGGTGCCGCAGGAGATCTTCTGCCGCTATAACCCCGGCGGGACTTTCCAGCTGGGCGAGAGCGAAGAGGGTTTTCAGGTCATGGACAAGCCCGGCGATGCCAAGTACGGCATGACCGAGCAGCAGATGATCGACAGCTACAAAAAGCTGATGCAGAAGGGCGCAAAGCAGTTCGGCATCCATGCTTTCTTGGCCTCCAACACCATCTCGGACGCCTACTACCCGGAGCTGGCAGGCATCCTGTTCCAGCTGGCTGTCCGGGTGCAGCAGGCTACCGGTGCGCACATCAGCTACATTAACCTGTCCGGCGGTGTGGGCATCCCGTACCGCCCGGAGCAGACCGAGAACGACATCATGGCCATTGGCGAGGGTGTACGCAAAAAGTTTGAGGAGATCCTTGTGCCCGCCGGTATGGGCGATGTGGCCATCTTCAGCGAGATGGGCCGCTTTACCACCGGCCCCTACGGCGCACTGGTGTCCACCGTCATCCACGAAAAGCACATCTATAAGGAGTACATCGGTCTGGATGCCTGCGCCGCAAACCTGATGCGCCCCGCCATGTACGGCGCTTACCACCACATCACTGTGCTGGGCAAGGAGAACGAGCCCTGCGACCACAAGTACGACGTGGTGGGCGGCCTGTGCGAGAACAACGACAAGTTTGCCGTTGACCGGATGCTGCCCAAGATCGACATCGGGGACATCCTTTACATCCATGATACCGGTGCCCACGGCTCTGCTATGGGCTACAACTACAACGGCAAGCTGCACTGCGCCGAGGTGCTGCTGTGTGAGGACGGCTCTCACCGGCTGATCCGCCGCGCCCAGACCCCCCGCGATTACTTTGCAACGCTGGACTTTTTGCCTTTTATGAAGCCCCTGTTTGAGGACTGATCCGCTTTTTGTATCCTGATAAAAACGAGGTATGACCCATGTTTTTTGGCTTTCAGCTTACCCTTGGCCTGATGATGGCCTTTTACGGTTTTTCGGTGATGAAAAATCCCCGCGTGTGGGGCGATCAGGGGCGCAGGGCGGTCAAGGCTGAAAACTTTGAGGAATACTGCCGCCAGAACGGCCAGTTCTTTTTAAAGGCAGGCTGCGTTGTGGCGGTGATCGGTGCACTGGATGCCCTGATCACGCTGGATGCCCTGTTGTACGCTCTGCTGTACATTTTTGGCTTGGCCTTTGCCTTCTACCCCCTTACCCGCTGGTGCAAGCAGAACGAAGGCTTTTCCTGGCCATGGCCCCACGTCCAGAGCGAGAAAAAGCGCATCAAGGAACTGCGCCGCGAACAGCAGGCACAGGAGAACGAGGAAAAAGGGGAGAAGTGATCCCCCCGGATAAAGCATAAATAGCAAAAGAACAGCTCCCGGTCACGCCGCTTAACGTGACCGGGAGCTGTTTTAGCTTACTGCTGGATAAGTGGGCGCTTACTCGGCGTCCTTCGGGTCGGTCATCAGCTCCTTGATGCTGGGCACAACGCCGCCCAGATTCTGCAGCTCAGAGGGGATGATGATCTTGGTAGCCTTGCCGTTGGCAACCTTCGCCAGCGCTTCAAGGCTGCGGATGGCCAGCACCTTGTCGCTGGGCATGGCCTCGTTCAGCAGACGGATGGCATCGGCGTTGGCCTTCTGCACAGCCAGAATGGCCTGTGCCTCGCCCTCGGCCTCCAGAATGCGCTGCTGCTTTACGGCATCGGCGCGCAGGATGGCGGATTCCTTTTCGCCCTCGGCGGCGGTAATGGCAGCCTGCTTTTCACCGTCTGCCTTCAGGATGACGGCGCGCTTCTCACGCTCAGCCTTCATCTGCTTCTCCATGGCCTCCTGAATTTCCCGCGGCGGGATGATGTTCTTCACCTCCACGCGGTTCACCTTGATGCCCCACTTGTCGGTGGCTTCGTCAAGGATGGCGGTGATCTTGCCGTTGATGACATCGCGGCTGGTCAGGGTATGATCCAGCTCCATCTCACCGATGATGTTGCGCAGGGTGGTGGCAGAAAGGCTCTCGATGGCGGCAATGGGGCTGGTTGACACCGTAGGTGTAGAGCTTGGCATCCATCACCTGAAAGAACACCACGGTATCGATCTGCATGGTAACGTTATCGCGGGTGATGACCGGCTGAGGGGGAAAGTCTGCCACCTGCTCCTTCAGGCTTACCTTTTTGGCAATGCGCTCAATAAAGGGAATCTTGACGTGCAGGCCGGCAGGCCATGTTTCGGAATAGCTGCCCAGCCGCTCAATGACATATACCTTGGACTGCGGCACGATGACGATGTTGGAAACAATGACCAGCACCAGAACAAAAACAAGCGCAAGGATGACAAAAAACAGAACCATAATACATCTCCTTTGTCAGGTGGTTGTGTGGGGGTTGCGGCTTTCGGTCAGAACAGGCTCTACGATGAGCAGGGTGCTGTGGATCTCGGTAACGCGGCAAAGCGCACCGGGCGCAAGGGTGTCGCCGGGGGTGGCGCAGCGGGCGTTCCAGTCCACGCCGTCCAGCCGCACCCGGCCGGGGACTTCGGCAGTGACAGGGGAAAGCACGATGGCCTCCCGTCCCAGATTGCGGTCGCCGTTGGTGGCGGTATGCTTGAGCCGCAGCTTTGCCGCCAGCGGGCGGAAGGCTGCAAGGCACAGGATGCTTACCACCAGAAAGACCACCGCCTGCACCCGGAACGACCCGGTGAACACGCAGCACAGCAATGCGGCGGCAGAGCCGATGGCAAACCAGATGGAGGTCATATTAAAGGTGCTGGCCTCCAGTGCCAGAAAGCCCACGGCTGCAGCCAGCCAGAGAATGGGGGAGATCTGCATGGTATGTTACCTCCTTATGCTGCTATTATACGGCATCCCCTTGGGGGAAGGTCAAGAGCTTTTTACCGGAACGTTGCACAGAAAACAAAATATAGACAAAAATGGGAAAAAAGCCCGTAAATCACTGCGCCCCACCCTGTGAAAAAAGTAAGTCGAGAGGCTCCGCAGAGCCTTCCGACTTACAAATAAAGAATAGGATCCCGCTATGGATGCTCAGAGCGCAAGCGGAGAGCATTTTAATTGGTTACAGCTTCGCAGGCATCACTGGATATCGTAGTAGCTGTGGTTGGGGTTATGGCCGTTTTCCTCCACCACGATGGTAAAGCCCATGGGGTTCACCTCGGTGTGCTTGCCGGAAGCCAGCGGCTCCACGATGATGTGCTCAGAACGGTTCACGACGATCTCCGCAGTCTCGGTCTTACCGATGCGCTGGTAGTGCAGAATGCCGTCCTCAGCCCGCAGCACCCGCAGCTCGCCGGTGCGGAAGGCCTCGCAGCTGTGGCGCAGCTGCGCCAGCTGTGCCAGCACCGGGCGCAGCCGCTCCTCGTGGCTGTCCCAGCAGAAGAAGGCGCGGTTGAAGGGGTCGCGGTAGCCCTGCATCCCGATCTCGTCGCCGTAGTACAGGCAGGGCACGCCGGGCAGAGTGTAGATGATGGCATAGGCCATGCGCAGGCGCAGCATGCCCTCCTCGTAGGCTTCGCCGGTCACGCTGCGGCCGCTCTGCCACTCCCGGCCGCGTCCGTTGGCGGGCTCGTCTGCGATCACGGTCAAAGCGCGCTCGGTGTCGTGAGTGGACAAAAAGTTCAGTGCCGTGTTGATGGCAGGGGCAGGGTAGTGCTCGCAGATGGAAAGGATCTCGTTGGCGGCCTGCTGGGCGGGCTTGCCTTTTACAAAATCCAGCACGGAGTTCTTGAAGGGGTAGTTCATCACGCTGTCCAGTCCCTTGCCCAGCAGGTAGGTGCGGCGGTGGTCAAAGCCGAACTTGGTTGTGGCGTCCTCCCACACCTCGCCCAGCAAAAACTTCTCCGGGCTTACCCGCTTGACGGCGGTGCGGATCTTCTCGATGAACGCGTCCGGCAGCTCGTCGGCCACATCCAGACGGAAGCCGGCAGCACCACGGCGCAGCCATGTGTCGATCACGCCGCCCTCGCCGGTGATGAACTCCACAAAGGAGGGGGTCTCCTCGTTGACCTCCGGCAGGGTCTCAAAGCCCCACCAGCTGCGGTAGCCGCCCTTGTACTTGGAGTCAAAATCGTACCAGCTGCGGTAAGGGGAGTTGGGGTCGCGGTAAGCGCCGCCCTCGCCGTAGCGTCCCTCGCGGTTGAAGTACCGGCTGTCGGAGCCGGTGTGGCTGAACACACCGTCCAGCACGATGCCGATGCCGTACTTGGCGGCCTCGCGGCAGAGCACCTCAAACTCTTCGTTGGTGCCCAGCAGCGGATCCACGTTCAGGTAGTCGGCGGTGTTGTAGCGGTGGTTGGAGTGCGCCTCAAAGATGGGGTTCAGGTACAGGTAATCCACGCCCATCTCCCGCAGGTAGGGGAGCTTTATGCGGATGCCCTCCAGATCACCGCCGAAGTAGTCCTCGTTCAGGTGGCCGCCGGTCTCGTTGGGCTGCCAGAAGGGTTCGGCGTGCTTATCGGCCTGATACAGCCGGTCCGGGAAGGGCATGGGCTTGTTCTCAATGCCTTCACAGAACCGGTCCGGGAAGATCTGGTAGAATACCTTGCCCTTGATGCATTCCGGCGTCTGGAAATCCGGCTCGTAGACCGTGATCTGCCAGCTTTCACCCTCCTGCCAGCTGACCACGCCGCAGTTGTCTGCCCCGCGCACGATGCGGCGGAAGTCAGTATACAGGTCAAAGTAATAGAAGTATAGGCCCGGGTCGCCCAGCACGACATCCACCGAAAAGTGGTTTTGGTGGGGGGTCTGGCCGTCAAATTTCATGCGGTAGTGCACGGGCACATCGTATTTGCCCTCCTTTTGCAGTACAAGGTGCGGGTCCACATAGCCCAGCTCCTCGGGGATGCACAGGGTCAGGTGCACGGTCTGCCCGGCGCGCACGGCACCAAAGGGCTGCTTAAAGTAGGGGTCGTAGCTGTTGAACAGACAAGACAAAAAAGATCGTCCTTTCTCAAAAAAGCCCCGGCGGGCGAAATGCCACCGGGGCTTTGCGGTTTTACAGGGGAAAATTACTTGCCCATGGGCACGGGGGAAGCGTACCAGATATCGCGGGCGTAGTCCAGCACGGCGCGGTCTGCGCTGAAGATGCCGCTGTTGGCAATGTTCTTCAGGCTCATGCGCGCCCAGGTCTCGCGGTCAGCATACAGCTTCTGCAGGTCGGCCTGTGCACGGCGGTAGTCCTTGAAGTCGGCCATGACCATGTACGGGTCGCTGCTGCGCAGGTTCTCGGTGACCTCGTGGAAGTTCTCGCCGTTCCAGCCGCGCTCCAGGAAGTTCAGGGCGCTGTTGGCAACGTCGTCGCCCATGATAAAGGCGTTGGGGTGGTAGCCCACCCGCTTCAGGTTGTTCACCTCAGGGGTCAGCATACCGAAGATCAGCTCGTTCTCCTTGCCGGCAGCATCGGCGATCTCCACGTTTGCACC
>ENA-OPZZ01000103-OPZZ01000103.1-human-gut-metagenome-genome-assembly--contig:-NODE-103-length-63597-cov-4.852088_pt1 | contig 63597 bp, 52 predicted proteins | sample MGYA00242487_ERZ504511 | MGnify/ENA primary metagenome ERZ504511 (study PRJEB26092, sample SAMD00036241) | human gut metagenome | host: Homo sapiens | study: EMG produced TPA metagenomics assembly of... | reverse complement strand
ACCGTCATGCCGACCACCCACAACAAAGCGGAGACGGCAGCGGAATAATGGCTTAACCAGCTGAATAAATACACACGTTTACGAAGAAGGTGCATGACTATCAAGGCAATGATATAAACCACCAGCACAATCACGTTGACCGGACAGGCAAACAAATCCCAGTTGATAGCACCCACTGTCATTTGCAGCAATATGCCTATTATCAGTAATCCTGTGCCAATCGTCAGCCCTTCTTTATAACTCCACGGTTTGCTCCACATATATATCTATGCTTATATTTGTTTTATATCTGCGCCAAACGTCCATTTTCTTTCGCTTTCTCCAACCAGGCGGGAACGGTTATTTTCAGGAATTTCTCTTTCGCTGCTCTTTCAGCGTCCATATCCAAGCCGATGTATTCCTGTGCTTTTGCTTTCGTCGAGATGTCCGGCATCGGAACATCACCAGTGTATCCGTTCTTCGCCAATACTTTGGATACGGCAAGACGGGCTTGCATAGCACGGTCGAGTCCGTGAGAAAGGATCCTCTGAATTTCCTGCGGTGCGTGGAAAGAACCTCCGTGTGAAGCTACTCCGAAATCCCAACGCCATTGTGCCTGACGAATCAATGCGAGAACATCTTTCATTTGAGCTTCTGTCGCTCCATTATCCCAAGCAAATTTAGCTTCGATATGCGCTTTCGCCAATTCCTGTTCCAAGCGGTTACGAATTTCGTTCGCTTTGCGTTGGCGTTCGTAAACGTTATTGCGCAAAGTCTCTTCGCTCTCGCGATGGCAAACCTGACAGGTACGATCAATCATAGCCAATGGGCTCTGAATATGGTGATCGCTGAATTTCACACCACCTTCACTCTTATACGGCATGTGGCAATCGGCACAAGAAACACCTCTTTGCCCATGAATACCCATTTGAGCAATCTCATAATCAGGATGCTGTGCTTTCAGAATCGGAGTACGACTCAATTTATGGATATAATCATAGAACCCGGCCTCATCATAATAAGCCTCCATATCTTCTACCGTGAAACCTTTATCCCAAGGGAAAGTCAGGTATTTGCCATCACCTTTGAAGAAATATTCAACGTGACATTGCGCACAGACCAATGAACGCATTTCTTGCGGAGTAGCTTTGGTGATGTCTTTACCTTGGCGTTGGAAAGCTTCAATCAAAGCCGGACGGCTGATATGAAGATTCATTGTTTCCGGGTCGTGGCAATCAGAGCAGCCAATCGGATTTACGATTTCGGCCCCCATAGCTCCCCATTTATTATTATAGAAAGAATCGACACCCAATGCTTCCATCATACGGGGAACATCCGGACTTTTACAAGTCCAGCAAGTAGACGGTTGCGGACCATCCGTCGGGTTCACAGGTGCACCGGTACGTAACGATGCCGTAATATCCTCAATAGCATGCATGTGCCCCCGTGGAGTAGAATAATCTTTAGAGAAAGCGTATCCCGCCCATAGAATCACCATTTCAGGACGTTTTTCCAAGGCATCCACAGCTATATTCCCATTAAATTCGCTTTCAAAGTCAGTCTTTGCAGTTTCCGTCCAAGTTTGATATTCACGGGGGAAATCATCCTTGAATAGTTCATTTCGCGCTTCAATCCCCTTGATGACGTTTTTACGGTTGTTGAAAATGCTGGCAACTTCCGCCCTCCGTTCCATCAACGCAGAAACGCATAATCCCAAAACAAATACAACGACCATTGAACCTCCGAACAACAGCCATCCTTGCCATGATTTTAATTTCTTTTCCATTGTATATCGGTTTTATTATTTTATTACGTATTTCATTTCTTATTTATCTTTCTGATTCACCATCTTCCAAAGCCATTCGGGAACAGGCGATTCCGGAAGAGGAACAATCGCTCCCGGAGTACCGGACAGGGAATTCTTTCCACCATGAGGAACATCACGATGGCAATCCCAGCAAGCCTTCCCCTCTCCTACCTGTGACATCATATAATCAATCTTCCCCGTCTTCACAAATTCCGTATTGAGTTGTGTATGACAGCGGATGCAATTATTCATAATCACTTCGGAACTGGCTTCATGAGCCTGAATCACCTGCGGCTCGCTTTTGGTAAGAAATGCAGCCACGTGTTTCATACCGTCCCCCCCTTTAAAGGTCCATTTTTTTCACAGCATTTTCATGCGGTACATGACAATCATTGCAGGTAGCATTCCGGGCATGTGAGCTATGAAACCAAGTTGCATAGTAAGGAGTCATAATATGACAGTTCACACAGGCAGCCGGGTCATCTCCAAGATAGGTATGCGCCCGGAGCATGTACATAAACAATGCCCCTCCCCCACAATAACACCGCCAATGATGACAGCCGCTACCTTCCATTTAAAAGAAGGAAAGAGTCGATTTATTATTGGAAACTTCATCATACGAAATAGAATTTTTCACAAAAGTAAAGGATTGGAAACAAAAAGGTGTAATATCTATTACACCTTTCGAAAGAAAAAAATACTCATTACGTTAAAAAAAACAGAATGGGAATGTGTCAAACGTCCCTTTTTGACCTCACCTCATTCTTTCTCTATGTATTGTCTTATTCATCATGGTGATGGTCTTCGTCTTCCACCTCATTACTTAATTTGATATTGCGTGCGATATAAGATTCGTTACCTGCGGCATCCGTGCAATAAACCATCAAATGATAATCTCCTGCAGTAGCATTGGCCGGTATTACAATATCGTGATGATGAATATGGGCGGTTTTCTGTCCGGACACATCGTAGGATCTGTTGAAACTAAAATCTACTGTTTCCTGTGCAGCCCTGCTATTACCTCCGTGTGAATGGTGGTCGAAATTACTATGAATTTCAATCTTATAGGATTTCAGCATGACATCATCCGACAAATCCATTTCAAAATGAACCCCATGTTCGTTTCCTATCTCCAAAGCCTGACCTTCTTCCGGTTCGTGAAGTTCAATCAGAGGTTTGGTCGTATCACTGGAGTCATCATTATCACAAGAGGAAAACATGAAAGTAACTGTTGCCAAAAGGCTAATCATTGGGAGATAAAATTTATTTTTCATTTCAGTAATTTTTAAATGGAACTTTGATTAATATCTGGAAGTTACGTCCCGGTTCGGGGATTTCAACTTTCCTGTAAAAACTAAGATGATTGTAATATCGGGTATCGAATATATTCCGGGCGGTCAGGGTTATTTCAATCTCATTGTTTCCACCTATCGGAATATTCAATGAACCACCCAGATGAAAGAGATTTGCTCCGGCTGTACGGTCTTCGTTACGGTCCACTCTATTTTGCCGGGCAATGCTCTGCCATTCTGCATACAACATATACCGATTCTTTTGCCAGGTTAATGTATTGCGCATAACAGGAGGTGGCGAGAAACTCAATGGAATATGTTCATCACAATTATAGGTGTAAACGTATTCAGCGGAAATCCGATAATTGAAGTTGCGTAGAAAATCAACATCTACGGTAGCTTCAGTTCCTGCGAATAGTGCTTCCGCTCCGGTATAGCGATAGATTTGTCCGGCATGAGGTAACACAGACCACTCTCCGGTAGGACGCAGAAAGATGTAATTGCTGAACCAACTGACAAATGGAGAGACGGAGAAAGAAATTCCCCGGTACTTCAGATGATAAGAAGCGTCCAGTTGCCAGCCTTGTTCGGACTTTAGGTTTGCATCTCCCTGTTCATGGCGGAAAGTGCCGTGATGTACACCGTTGGCAGCCAACTCATTCGCACCGGGCAGGCGGAAACTACGCCCGATATTCACCTTTACCAGATGTTTGTCGGAGGGAGTCCATACCAATCCCAGAGAAAGAGAATAATCACCGTAGTGCTTATTCACAGAGTGACTGTTCCACTTGTAGAAGTCTATCTGTTCCGGATCATAGCCCTGTTTCCGAAGATAATCGGCAAGGTAAGTATCTTCATGCGAAGAGATATTCATATATCCGTAGTCATATCGCACTCCTCCGCTGACTGAAAACACATTGTTGGGTCTGTATGTCGTAAGCCAAAGCATTCCGGTAGTGGAACGGCGATATTCAGGCAGTAAAAACGAATAGCCGGAAATGTCGTTCCGTTGATGTTGTCCATCCCACCCCAATGTATGTTCCCACGAAGAAGAACCAATAAAACGAGCTTTCACCGAAGCACTGAAAGTGTTCAGATTAAAAGCAAGTTCCTTGTCGGGGTCTTTCTCCGGTGCGGGTTGCGAACCATAGTGAGTATGGAAAGCACTCCACTCTTCACGGTGATTGTTCTGGAAACCTAAATCGCCTGACAAGATCAGTTTCTCCCATGCATATTGCTGGTGGGTGGTCACTTTCAGGTGATTCACTTTACTGAATGGCAATTCAATATTACGGCTGTCTCCATCATCTTCCACACGTGACGCATCGGGTATGCCATGTGCCCCCGGAAAGAATCCCGTCTTTTGATATACATTACTCACAGCATAATTCGCTTTATAGGCTCTTCGTTGATATTGGGTAAAAAGTCCGATATTGCGTTCAATGCCTGCTGTATTCTTGAGTTTACGCCCATATATGGGAATTCTTTGTGTCAGGTAGACAATAGAATCCGTCGGAATACGATAGTCACCGAAATGTTGTTCCGAATAACGAATATGGGAGTACCAGGCATTCTTCCTGATTCCCAGCATCAGTGATCCTCCGATGGTTCCATTGACTGATTTACCCAGCAGTGTGACATCTCCGAATACACGATTATCAGCAGGAACAGCCGACGGAACAACATCAATCACTCCTCCCATTGCATCACTGCCATAGAGCAGTGAGGAGGGTCCTTTCAATACATTGACTGCTCCGATATTGAAAGCATCCAGTTCTAGTCCGTGATCGGCTCCCCATTGTTGTCCTTCCTGTTTGATTCCGTTTTCCAATACAGCAATCCGGTTGAATCCCATTCCGCGAATCATCGGTTTGGAGAAGCCCGAACCAATATCCATTGCCTGTACTCCGGGAATATTCTCCATCGCCTGCATGAAGTTTCCTGTAAAATGTTTGCGCAAAAAATCCTGATCGGCTACATCAACCGTAAGGGCAGACTTTTTCGCTTGACGTTGCTGGTACGTTTCGGTTACCACAACATCAGGCAAAAGCATGCTCTTGATTGAATCGGATTTCTGTGCATGGACGGATAAGGTTACAAATAGCCCTATTACGCCCGAAATAATTCCGATACGCATCAATTACAATCTTTTATTTAATGTGTAAAATGAATGTAAGGATAGATTGAAAGCCAATCTATCTCCATTGAAAATATGAGTATGTAATCATGCGACCGGAGGCCCGCGTAAATGATGCGAATAAGTTCGTTTGCAAACAACCTTATCCTGGTAAATAATCGGCTCGTAGGGCACGAGCGTCAGTGTGTAATGAAATTCTATCGGTTGAGGTTCAGTAAAGAAAGAAAGGGAGTATTGGCAGATCGCACAATCATCAGATGATTGGTGGTGAGAATGCTTTGCATGGGAACACGACTTTTCATCCTCACTTCCATGATAGTGAAAGGTCTTCACTACAAAGAAGGGAATGAATGTCATGAATAACATCCATGCTATATATACCCTTATATTTTTCTTTTGATACATTCTCCCTCTATTGATTAATAGAATAGCGGGACAAATATAACAGTATGAAAAATAATCAGCAAGTTATACATCTTAATATGTGTTATCAGTAATAGAGTTCACCTCCCTTAATGTCCAAATCTCTTCATATTCATAAGCCTCTCCCGGCTTTAGCTTAACCATAGGACTGTTCGGTTCCATTTCCAAAAATTCATCATTTAAATAAATCATGTTAGGAAAACACACCTGCAAATTATTATCATATTTCCCCTGTGGAACATACTTATTTTGTTTGATATACAAATAATCACTGAACTGATAGAAATACATACCGTTTGTAGTATTTATCCCATATTTCTTTTGTTCGTCTCCTCCGGGAAATGCGGTAAAATAATGATTCTCTACATGAATACGTTCCTGCAGATGATGAGAGGGAATTAATGTATCTGCTGACAATGAAATCTCACTAAATCCCAATGGATATTGTGAATTTGGCATCGCTTCACAATAGTAAATCCCACCGGCAGGCAGTAATGTACGTGTCCAGAAACAATATTCAACCTCCCCATTTGAAATATTAGACATTCGCTGTTTAATATGCAGAACCGGCTGGTTCTCTTCCAAAAAGTAAATCCGCTCCACCTGAATACCCATCGCCTGTGAGGGATGGCTGACCAAGCGCAATTTATCTTCCTCAATAAAGGTTTGATAAGGTCCTGCCCAAATTGAATCATGGATATTCTCCGTTCTACGTTCATTACCGATATCAAATCTACCGGCATCAGGACTTCGTCTTGTTCGTATATAGTTCTCTACAGTCCAACCGTTGATAACAGAATCACTCCACAATATATTATCTCCACGACTCTCTAAGCCGAAATATAGAATTTGTCCGCCATACGTCGGATTAACAATTACGGAAACAACCCTGTTAGATAGCTTAAGGCAGTTCTCCCACCCTCTGTAAGAAACTGTATCAACCTCCTGAACCGGACGATGTGAACAGGATAAACAGAGAAAAAACAAAAGAATGAATAGTATATATTTCATAAAAGGCCAACCTCTCTTGATTTATTTAAATTCCTTTGGAGAGGATTTGAGAAGTCCTCTCCAAAGGATCATTTTATACCGGAATAATTTCGACAGAGAATGTAGAAGATATTGTTTTATTAAGCCAGATTACGAGGCTTCCTCCTACTTTATCACTCAAATAGTCACTATCAGACACCAACGTCTTTCCACCAACCTTGACCGTTACATTTCCGCTTCCGGTCCAATTATCAATTCTAAATACAGGATTCTTCACTGCGCCGGTAGGGTTACAAGTAAACTGACAACTTCCTGTACCTGTCGTTTTCATCAAAACCATCTCCCGTTTGGAATACCCTGTTACATCCGGATTATAAGAAACTCCGTTCAGATTCGTCGGGCTTCCCATATACAGCCATCCTCTTGTATACGCATCTATATCAGAAGCCGCATCAGGTTGATTGATAACCCAACAGCATCTAAATATACTCTATATTTATTTCCATCCGAATTAATCTGATAAGCAGTATTCCAGGAAACGTCCCCTTTAGCCTCCACGCCAATCAATGAAGAATGAGAGACCTGTGACGGCCAGGTAGCCGTTGACTTATCATAATCCCCATAACGGGCATTTAAATAGGGTTGTTTATCTACCGGCCAATGAGACATCTGATAATTTATATCATGCCAGGTCAAGTCATTCTCAATCGGCAACGGAGAGACTTCCGGACGTTCAGGAGTATAAGAGAAAACAGAAAAAGCATCAGGAGCATTATTTAAATGAGCAGTATAGATTTGCTCTTTCCAGTTTTCACATTCTGGTTGACTTCACAAATGGTTTAGCCGGATAAAGATCATACCGGTTGCCTGAAAGATTAGAAATACTAAAAGCCGGTTGTTTCACATGATCTGACGGAATGGATGAACTGCCGGAAATAACCATGGGCTCACTCAACTCATGATAGCGATAATAAGCCTGTCCCGCCTGTTTCTGAATATACTCGATGCGTCTCACGCCTACTCCGTCAGCATAGAAAGTATAATACTCGTCTACTTCCGGATATATCCCGTCAGGATAAGGAGCCTTATAATCCGGATTTACCAACGCATAATGGTACTTAACCACTTTCCTTACTTTATTATTCTCTATGATATCCACTTTCGCATGCGCCAACAAACGATCCGACATTGGCTCGAAGCATCCTTTACTCAAATCCGACCATGTTTCAGCAAACTCATAACAATAAAGCAATTCGTTATTCATGTGCCAAACAGGTACAAAGTTTGCCTCCGACCAGAAAACAAATTGTCTGTTTTGTGCAGCAGCCGGGCAATGTTTCGGATTGAAACTGATTACCGTCGCATCCCCCGGAAAGCCAGCCCATGTAAAATTACGCTGTTTTACATCAAATTCCGGAGAGGACTCCACGACATCTTCAGCCGAAAACTCTTCAAAACGAATATCTGAAAAGTTCACTTCTGTCGAGTTTTCATTACCATTCCTGACTATCGGACAAATAAAATAGTTCTGTCCCTGTCCTCCCCAATCTTTCGATTGAGCAAGTTCAATCCAGTTCTCATGAAATTTCCCATCAATTTCTTTTCCAACACTCACATAAAAATGAAAGAAACCGGATATCTTATTCCTGATGATACGTGCCTTACCTGTAGAAGCTGTAAAAGGAACAGAAAAATAGCTATTATTGAGAGGTATGGAATAACGGAAAGAATAATCGTTTTTATTTATCTTCTTCGTATTATCCAAAACGTTATCTATTCCGTCCTGACGATCCAATACCCGTACGGTCGACACACCGGATTCTGTACACACACTCACCGAAGTATAATTATTGAAATCCGGTTTCCCGTTCTTCTCCCGGACAATAGCCAAGCCAAAGTTAGTTGTTTTATCAGCTGTTACCTCCGCAATAAAATGTCCCTGCGCAATCTGTGGCAGACAAACACCATAAGTAGAATTCTTCCCGTTTAACCCTATTTTTACAGAGGAACCGGAAACATCAAAACGACCATTAGCCCCTATCGTTAAAGCGATAGGCTGATACTCCGTAACCACAGGAGGAGCCGGTTTTTCTTCTGGATTAACCGGCATATAGGGATCATCCAAAGTGCAAGCTATCAGGCTGGAAAGCAGACAAGCTGCCAATATATTATTCATTATCTTCTTCATTTTTATTATGTATTAATAGGTCCGATTGAGATATACATTTCACAATCAATTGACTTGATTTACCGAGAGATATTTCAATTGCTTCTCAAAAGCCGCCGCTGAAAGATGAGTCTTCACCTGAACCACTTCCTCTTTTCCCGGTATCAGCGTTACGTAATTCTGCTCAAAGAAACTTTCATCGTCATCTACATAAAGATAAAGCCCTCTAATCAGTGCAGAAGAACGAAGCCGTAAATTGACTCCTTCATTGGTCTTCTCCACCGTTATAATAGGAGCCACCTTTGAATAAGTATACTGATTGGAGTAGACCGGATAATGGATGTTCGAAGAAACTGTTTTACCATTTTCATTCAACGTCACATAAATGAAAACTTCGTTCTCTTTCTTACCTCCATAAAGTTCCGTAGTTGTTATCGAAGCCACATCTTCACACCCATTAGCACCCAAATCAAATGAAACTTTCTTTGAGAACACCGTCTGTCCCTCCAAAGTCAGAGTCGTTATCTCCAACTCTCCTTTCATCTTTTGCAAACGATCGGAAATGGCCTTGAATACGACTTGTTTTCCGGAAGCATAAGGAGAAACCAATACCTCGTCATATGCATCGCGAGCATAATACTGTAAAGCCTTCCATCTGCCACAATAATCAATACTTGACCACGAAGCTACCGGCCAACAATCATTAATCTGCCAATAAAGTGTTCCCATACAGTAGGGTTTTGCACGACGATGAGCTTCAATTCCAATCTTCACCGCCTCCGCCTGCAAATACTGGCTCATATAAACAAATGCACTAAAATCATCGGGAACTTTAAAATATTTCTCCATATACATCTTCATCATATTATTCCCGAAATTCGGATCACGAGTCTGGTCATTGCGGGCACGCTGATGAGACAACATAACTTCCGAATCCAAACGCAAATCATGTTCACTTGCAAAACGACGGATGGTGCGCATCTCCGGATAAGACTGAAAACCATACTCACTCATAAAGCGACCTATGTTTTTAGCTTCCGTGTACTCTTCAAGCCATCCTCCTTTCCAGACAGACCAGAAGTGTACATCTCCCATATTATAATCTATATTATTATAGCCGGTCACAGGAGATGTCGGGTGATAATACCTCGTTTCATCCACAGCCTGTATCGCTTCCGGAATTACGTCATAAAAGAGTTTATGCAGATTACTCTGATAAATTCTGTCTTCTTCGGGCGTATAACGATCTTTCCATCCCCATCCGAAATATGAAATCTCATTTTCATTGTTTCCGTTCCAGAGTGCAATGCAAGGATGATTACGCAAGCGTTTTACATTATCCTTCACTTCCTCGGCCACGCTATTCAAATAATGCTCGTCAGCGGGGAACATGCCACAGGCAAACATCATATCCTGCCAAACAAGAATACCGTATTTGTCACACATTTCATAAAACGCATCCATCTCATAAATACCTCCACCCCAAATACGCAACATATTCATATTCACATCAGCTGCCGACTTTATGATATATTCGTACCAACTTTCAGGCACCCTGTTCGGAAAATTATCCAAAGGAATATAATTGGCTCCTTTCATAAAGACCGCTTTTCCATTCAGCTTCACAAACATTGACTGCCCCTGTTCATCTTTTTCACGAACTATTTCCAATGTACGGATACCCGTCTTTACACGGTCTGTCACCTTACGTCCTTCTTTATCCAATACAATATCGAAATCATACATCCGGGGATTGCCTAATCCGTTAGTCCACCATAATTCAGGATTCTTCACTTCGAAGTCCACCCGTACCGTGTTCATCCCTTTAGTTAATGCTACTTGTTTACGAACAGCCTCTTTCTTATCATATTCCACTGTAAACGTTGCCTTCGTATCCTCATCACTCATCACCGTACAAACAGCCTCCATCTTCGCTTTTCCCGACTCCAGTTTCCGGGTAATAATTTGAGTTCCATCGATATGGATATCATCCCAGTATTCCAGATAAACATCTCTCCAGATACCGGTAGTAATCAAACGAGGGCCCCAGTCCCATCCATAATTATATCCGGCTTTGCGAGCATAAAGGCTTAACATAATATCCGACTGATCATTATTAGGCCATGCCTGCAACTGGAAAGGAGACGCCAGGTACTTAGGCATATCCACCTTAAATATAGAATGGAAATAGATGCGGATAGTATTCTCCCCTTTCTTCAAATAAGGAAGAGGATTCAAAGTCCATGTACGAAACATATTGTCACACTTCATCACCAGATAATCATTGATATAAATATCGGCATACGTATCAAGTCCGGCAAAAACTAGCTGTACATTGGGCGCTTGAAGCAGAGCCTCATCTACTATGAAAGTCTTTTTATATTCCCAATCCTTTTCTCCAATCCATTGCAGGGATTTCTCATTTACTCCGTAAAACGGGTCCTTTATCATACGATTATTCATCAAATCGGTATGTACAGCTCCGGGCACTTGTGCCGGGAGCCAACTTTGAGATATAGATTGCTTGAACTGCCATTCATCATTCAGACTGATCCGGTTTTTGTTTTTCGCCGTAGCTGGTATTAAACTGGTAAACAACAGCATAAGTAATAATATATATTGAATCTTTTTATGCATAATACAAATAATTTAAATGATAAGTGATTGCTTAATCCAAGTCACTCTCTACTAAAATAGTACTCTGGAAACGAGTCGCATTTCCTGATTTAGGAACGATAAATGTAATTTTGGCAACTGCCGATTTATAACTCGTATCATCGCCCAGCGAAGTTGATATATTATAATTCCCCGGTTTACCGCTTTCTTCCACCGCTTTAAAGTTATCATCCTCAAAAGTTATATTCGGACAGGAGAATTCGCCTCCCCAATCTTTCTGATTATAGAATTTGAATTGAACCCACTTACTGACAATGACAGTCTGCGAGTAAACAGTCCGGGTGGCATCTTCCGAAACTTTACGGAAAATAACCGCATTATTAAAGTCCCAATCCGGATTATAATTCCATAATTCCGGGCGACCGATTCCCCAACCATTCACGAACAAAACTTCCGGATAGGAGACATTAGTAGTCAACGGATTTTTCCACACTCTCTACAAATACAAAGTTATACATCGTATTCATATACAATGTCACATTACCCGTCTGACCGGTATATATCAACTTGTCCCCATCCAGTTTAAAGAAATCCGGATCAAATTTCAACGCTTCAAGATCAATCAATTCCGTCCTCACTTCTTCACCATTCGTCAAAGAAACATTCTGTGCACGAAGAGTATTACTTACAAAGTCATTATCAGACGCATTCTTCTTATATAGCATGAACACGACATCATTCACCGTCATTTCCTTTTTCAGAGGTGAAATTTCAAAAGAAAAAGCATCGAACACTACTTCTTTCACTTTTTCCTCCGTACTTTGTGAATCACAAAGAGAAACAGGACGCGATGAAGCCAATTCGCACGTATTGGTACTGGCATCAAATCCCCATGCCATCCCCTTCTTTTCCGGCTCGCTATATATAAACACATTTGTATTATTCGGCAAGTCTACAGTAGCCTTATATAAATAAGGAGTTAACGGATTACTTTCATCCCTTTGCAGCACAATTTCTTCCCCTGTTTCACCAACCACTACATATAATTGTGCAAAATCCGGCCTTTCCAATGGAATCTCGTAAGATTGTTCTGCTGTTTTCACATTTTTATTTGTAGCCACAACCTCCAGAGAAGCAAGTTGCTCGCCACACAAACGTCCGAACGGCACTTCGATTTCTTCTTCCACTTTCAATGTCTTTTGATTATTTCCCGGAAGAGTTTTGGAATAAAGCACCGCCTGATTGGCAACCAAGCGTATTTCTACGTGCGACAAGGCATCTGCATCCGTCACCTCCACGTTTAATTTTACCGACCCACCATATTGCAACTGTTCCTGATTCAAGGATAACTTTCCAATGACAGGTGCTTCGGCAGACGGATCGAAAAACATTTCATCCTGATTCTGGCAAGAAACAGCCAGTAACCCGATAAATATATAGAATGAAACAAGCTTATATAAATTCGTTTTCATATTTCTTCATTTAAAGATTAATAAAGGAAGAGGATTAATTATACCCCGGATTTTGAGTTAGGTTCGGATTACGATCCCTTTCTTCCTGCGGAATAGGCATCAGCAACATGTGTGCGGGGAATTTACCCGTAACAGTCGTTTGTTCTCCATCCACAATTTCCGACCACGTCAGACTTGACAGGGTGCTTTGAGCAATTCCATAACGTTTCAAATCAAAGAATCGCTCTCCTTCGTAAGCCAGTTCCAAGCGTCTTTCTTTCAAAAGGAGCCGGGTCAGTTCTTCTCTTGAACTGGCATTCAATTCCTGAAGTCCGATACGGGTACGAATCTTTTGCAGATTGGGTTCCGCTATTGCAGTTGCCGGACCGGACAAAGCATTGACTGCTTCTGCATGCAACAAAACAATATCAGCCAGACGGAAAATATAGATCAAGTCTCCGCAATCCCATCCTACCCGATTCTTTGCCCTGCACTTGTAAGGGAAAGGCAATGTACGGGTTTCCCATTGTCCATTCTTCAGTTGCGCATAATACTGGTCGAACCAAATATTGTTAATGTCCTCAAAGATGACCGTAGAGTTTTTACGAACCTGATCTCCTTCATCATCAAAAGCTTTCAGCAAACTTTGGGAAGGTGTCAGATATTTACGCCAATTCTGCTCTGTCATGGAAGGAGGCAATAGAAGAACAGGTACGTAATTATTTTCCGTACTGTTGGCGATATACTGTACAGCCAGAATTGTCTCACTATTATTACGATGTTCATCATCAAACAGATGGTCATACGTATCCACCAATCGGTATACCGGCGAATTCATCACTGCTTCCGAATAGGTCTTCACCTTATCCCATTCCACATTGCCGGGTGCACCTTTCGTTGCATACACTTTTGCAAACAAAGCGTTAACCGCCCCTTTACTGGCAAATCCTCTGGTTTCAGCTTCCGTAGCACGCTTGTCCGGTAAACGGGTCAACGCAAATTCCAAATCTTCAATGATACGTGCATAAACTTCCTCTTCCGAATCGGCACGAGGCACTTGCACATCAGCCGGAGCAGTGCTTCCCGTAGTAGTCACAACAGGCACACATCCCCAGGTCTTTACTAAATTAAAATAATGCAACGCCCGCAAGAAAGAAGCTTCTCCAAGCATTTCTTCACGTTTACTCACTCCGGTAAAAGCTTCCGCGTCCAACAACGGATCATTAATTTGAGGTATATATTTCAAAGCTACGTTACAACGCATAATACTTCCGTAAAGCGACTTCCATGATTTCATAACAACCGCATTACGGGGAGTCAGGTCGCGTAAGAACACATTATTGATATCCACATCATCACCACCACTGTATGCATTATCCGCAAAACAGTCTGCAAGAATCATATAATACCACATATAATATTCTTCATGCCCCTTCTGTATTCCGTCATAGCAACTGATAATCAGTGCTTCCGCATCTTTTATGGAAGTAAAAGCATTGGCTTCGGTCAGTTCTCCCTGCGGTGTTTCTGTCAGGAAACTATCACAGGAGGTCAGCCCTACATTGAGCAGCAAAGCTGCGGATATAAATATAGAATATATCTGTTTCATGTCTTTTTTAGATTTAATGAGTTGAACAATGCTCAAAATACAATAGTAGCTCCCAGAATATAAGTTCTTGCATGGGGGAAGACACCCTGGTCGATTCCCATAGCCGAAGAACTGCCTCCTCCGATATTCACTTCCGGGTCATAACCTCTGTAATTGGTAAAAGTCACCAGGTTATCCCCTGATATATAGACCGTCACTCTGTCCATCAAAGCCTTCCGGGTCAGCGGACGCGGCAAAGTATATGACAGTTTCACATTTTTCAGTTTAAAGTAAGATCCGTCTTCTACAAAACGGGAAGAAATAGCCGGGTATTTATCTTTCTCCGCACGGGGCACAGTAGTGTAGTCTCCCGGATTACGCCAACGCATCAGGACACGGTCGGACTGGTTGCGGGAGTCGAACATTCCTTCGGTAAACATACGGGTGGCATTATAAATATCATTCCCGTATGAACCCTGAAAGAAGAAAGACAGGTCAAAATTCTTATATGAAAAGACATTGTTGATGCCATACAAAAATTTCGGCTGTGCACAACCCAAGATCCGGCGGTCTTCATCTGCGCTCAAATCTTCTTCATACACTAACATTCCGTTAGCCTTTTCGTACATCATACGTCCGTTTTGCGGGTTTACTCCTGCTGCCTGAAAACCATAAAAAGAACCTAAAGCCTGTCCTTTCTGAATGATAGACACATTTCCGGAGATTTTCTTATCAAGTGATCCGGTAAAGATAGCAGGACTTCCTGCCATATCTGTCACCTCATTCTTATTAGTGGAGATATTAAAATCTGTTGTCCATTTTAGTTCTCCGGTCAGATTACGCGTGGTCAGTTGGAACTCCAATCCTTTATTTACCACGCTACCTACATTTTGCATACCCGAATCGAATCCGGAAGTTTGAGGCAGCTTTACCATTAACAGCAAATCGGTTGTTTTCTTATAGTATGCATCGGCAGTCAACGTCATTCTTCCATTAAGGAAAGAGAAGTCGAGTCCCACATTGGTCTGGGTAGTTCTCTCCCAACGCAACTTATCATTCCCTATCTGGCTCTGATAATATCCTGGTAAAATAACGCCATCCATATTATAATTGGCTCCGATTCCATAAATCCCATAAGAACTATAATAACCCACCTGGTCATTACCAACCTGTCCCCAGCCGACACGCAGTTTCAAATCACTCAACCAATCCAATGGTTTCATAAATTCCTCCCCAGTCAGTCTCCATCCCAAAGAGAAAGAAGGGAAATACCCCCAACGGTTGTTCACGCCAAACTTGGAAGAACCGTCAGCACGGAAATTGACAGTGGCGAGGTACTTATTCTGGTAGTCATAGGTCACTCTCCCCAATACAGAAGCATTGGTAGATGCACCATAATCTTCACTTGGCTTGTTTAATACAGTTCCGGCGTTCATAGAATGTATTTTATTATCAGAGAATCCACGTATAGAACTGTTTGCCGATTCTCCCACATAGCGGGAAGCCACAAACCCCGCCAAAGCCGAGAAACTGTGATCTCCTATCTTCTTAGTATAAGTCAGAATTTCTTCGTTGATCCATTTGTAATTTAACGAAGTGTTATAACTCGCTTGTCCCTGCTGGTTACGTCCCCAAGCTGAACTGAACGGGTCCAGAAATTCTTTGTACCGGGAAGCACCCATTTCGATGCCCATGCTTGTTTTTAACTTCAGATCCGGAGTAAAAGAAATCTCCGCATAGAGGTTACCCAACAATTTATGATATACATAATCACGAGTATATGACTCTACCGCACTTAAAGGATTCTCCAAAGAAGACAAAAACGGTAGCGTAGGAAATGTTCCGTCCGCATTATATTTACCTACCACAGATGGAGTGGTGATGGCTTGCAGAATAACGGTCTCGGAATTTCCATCCGAAACATCGACATCATTGATCTTACTGTAACTTAGGTTCGTTCCGATCTTTACCCATTTTTTCAATTCCTGTTCCAGATTGATCTTAAAATTCATACGTTCAAATGAAGATGGTTTTACAATACCATCCTGTTTGATAAATCCGGCTGAAATGTAATAAAGGGATTTTTCGTTTCCACCGGAAATGGATAACTGATAATTCTGCATGGCCGCATTGCGAAACATTTCATCCTGCCAGTCGATATTGGCATTATACACGGAGGTATCCATGGCCGGATACCCCAAATCGGAAAGTAAATCCTGATATTCATCTTTATTCAAAACATCTATTCTCTTGGCACGTTCCGAAAAACCATAGTAGGCATTCAACTCAATTTGCGCTTCACCTTTCCGGCCTCTTTTGGTGGTAATCAGTACTACCCCATTCGCACCTGCATTTCCGTAGATTGCAGCAGAAGAAGCGTCTTTCAATACCGTAATGCTTTCTATTTCGGAAGGGTTGATCGTTTTTGTGTCACTGGTCGGCACTCCATCCACCACATACAAAGGTTCGTTTCCTGCATTGATAGACGTAGCTCCCCGGACACGGATAGAGAAACCCTCATTCGGCTTTCCCGAAGGGGTGATAACTTGTACTCCCGCAGAACGTCCGGCAAGTGCCGACCCGAAATCATTCACGGGAATATTTTCTATATCTTTTGCCAGAACAGTGGATACAGCTCCCGTTATATCTTTCTTCTTCTGTACGCTATAGCCTACTACAACCACTTCATCCAGTTTTTTCACATCTTCCTCTAAAGTTACATTCAGCATCCGGTTGTCTCCGATTCTTTTTTCCTGGGACAGATAACCGAGAAAAGAGTATTGAAGTACTTGATTAGGATGATCGATTTTGATTTCGTACTTACCATCCATATTGGTCACCACTCCATTATTACTTCCTTTCACCATCACACTGACACCTATCATCGGTTCGCCGGAACTATCCGTAACTTGTCCTGTCACGTTTCTGGCAGTAGCCCCCTGTGTAGATTCTGCGTCTTTCTGCCTGACATTCTTGGAGATACGGACAGTTTTGTTATTGATATCGAAAGAGACATCCTGCCCCCGAAACAGATTATTCAGTACATCTTCGATCTTTTGTTGTTTGGCGTCTATTGAAACTTTTCTTTTTGTATCAATATCCGGTGTTCGAAGAACAAACGTGTAGTTGTATCGCTTATTGATTGTTTCCAACGCCTCACCAATTGTCTTATTTTTGAGACTAAGCGTGATAAGTTCTCCATTATTCTGCGCCAATACCGGATTCGTCCAGATAAATAGCGCCAATAGAATTGGTAAAAGATTGCTAAATAGCTCTCTAAAATGAGCCGGTTTTTCATGATATTTCATACCTTTGGCAATGATCTAAGTTAATAATTAATTTTGTTAACTGATTTCCAAAACGGGAAAGTGTCGCAACCACTTTCTCGTTTATTTTTTTATTTGTTTATCCATCCATTCCGCACATGTATTTTAAGGTTAATAACTGGGTTGTCTATCTCGTCTTTCTTGAAATTTCAATAATATCCTGATCTCGCTTGATACATAATTCATTGTCTATATTCAATGCTTCGAGCATCTCATCCAAAGAAAGTCCCTGGGCAAATGTGACAAAGAAAATTTCTTTGAGTAGCGCTTTATCCCTTATCACAATCTGAACATTGAACAGACGTTGAAGTTCCGTTATAATCTCTTGCAGTGTCTTGTCTCTGAATGTATACTGTCCGTTTCGCCAGGATTGATACCCATCGACGTCAAACTTTTCAAGTTTAACTTGTTTTTTATCCAGTATAGCTTTCTCACCCGGAACAAGGAAAATATCATGCTGATTTAAATCTCCCTTCACCAACAAAGAAATACTTCCTTCAAGCAGTGTGGCTTCCGTGCCTTTATCTTCCGTATAAGAACGTACATTAAATCTTGTTCCATGCACTTTGATGCTTAAATCTTTTGTATCTACAATAAAAGGACGTTCCGGATCTTTTGTCACTTCCAGAAAGGTTTCTCCGCTAACAAATATCTGGCGAACCTGGGTAAACCGTTCGGGATAGATAATATGTGTACCGGAATTCAGCCAAACTTTACTCTGGTCGGGCAAAATAACTTCTTTCTTTTGCCCATATTCGGCATAGACTTCTATCCAGTTGACTTGTGATTCCTTGTTATCCAGATATAGATAAAGAGTAGCTCCCAATAAAGGAATAAACAGAATAGCTGCAACACGTATCAGATAATGTATTGTTCTCGTGAATGTACTCTTTTGAGGAGACGGAGCTACTCCACCAATAGCTTCACAGACCTTCACAAATGCAGAAGAGGTCATTTCGCGGTCACAGGCTACTTGAGACGATTCTTTCCAAATTTCTTGCAATTCCTGATCGAATTCCGGTTTAGACTCATTCTCTATGAACCATCGTCCAAACGCACTTGAAGTGATATCCTTCTTCAAGTTATAGAAATAGTCTTTCAATATTCCGGGAGGTAAGAGTTTCATTTTTCTTCGTATTATCTGGTTATATCTGATATACGGAAGCTAGAAAAAGTACACCCAATGCTTTTTCGACTTTAACATTTATAAACTATTAATTGGGAATAGAGGTGTAACAAAAAGTAGTATGGCAGAGCGGAAAAATTAAAATCAGAGAGAAAGAATGAACAAAACAGCATCCAATAAAGAAATCCTCCCAGTTTTTTCACGAAGTATATGTAACGCTATATTCAGATGGCGTTCTACCGTGCGTTTGGATATTCCTAGTTTAGAGGCTATCTCATCATTAGACAATCCTTTGCAAACGACTCATGACAAACACTGCACGACGCTGCGGAGGCATATTATCCACCTCTTTCATCACCAGTTCTTTAATATGTGACAGATCATAAACACTTTCTATCATTTCATCTGTATGATCGCTATCCTTCAGATATGAAATGCTTTCCAAAGGTTCTGAAATGACTAAGGAACGGAAATAATCTGTTATCTCATTCTTTGTGATGGAATACAAATAGTTATTAAACTTCCGTTCGCAATCAATCAATTCTCTTTTTGTCCAGACCTTGATAAATACATTTTGGGCTATATCGTCGGCAACAAAAGAATCTTTCACTATCCCCAATGTGAAAAAACGCACTTGAGAATAGTAACGATCGAAAAGAAGTTTAAAAGCATTTATATCTCCGGAAATCATTCGAGAGATAATATGACTCTCATTTTTCATAAACAGTTAGTGCAATATTGCAGATTTTATTGTCTCATACTTCCCAACATTTCCATCCCTTATTAGCACAAATGTACACCACATATGTCCGTACATTATAATTAGGAAACTTTTTCTTAGTGTCTTCACCGTATCTTTTCACCTGTTCCACGTGCTCGGGAAGAGGCTCGGAAAGCGCAAGCATCTTTTCAGCTTCTTTCATACGATAATATTTAAATTCGACCACACGATCATCCGTATAGTAATCTGTACCGGGAATACCGGTCATTTCAAAGTCTGATCGGCCTACTGAATTATTCTGTTCGATGGCAAAGGTATAACAACTACTTAAATAACGCGATACCAGTTCGTAGAAAGAACACCGGATAAAGTTTTCATTGATCTTATCAAAAACTTGTGCTGGAAATTGTCCCAAATATTGTTCGAAATAATTCTGAACGAGTGGTTCTAAGCTTCGATTGGAATCATAGTGCCGATACACAGGAACATAACGTTGTGCATTGCCTTCTATTTTGTTCAGTTGATTATAGTAGTCCATGTATACACTACGCATCGTCATATTAGGCAATGTGGTTACAAATTTATCCTTCAACGTCGTCATTCCCAAATAAAACAAACTAATGGGATAAAACTCTTTATCAAAAAACTTTTTCTTATTAAACTTACTAGCAAGATCAGCCACATTATAAGGCAATTCATTGTCAATTACCAATGCATCCAACATCGTTTTCGCATTATCCAGCGAAAGAGTCAACCGACGAATCCAATGAATGTCAGTACGTAGATTTTCATCTACCAATTCGTCCGGAATACTACCGGCATTGGCTGCAAATTTCTTGAAGAAGTAAGTAAGGATAGTGGCATTGAATAACCGATCTCCATTCGGACGGAAACGATAACCATCATAGTTACTCACTATTAGTTGCCATATTTCGTCAAAGCGATCCTGTCCTGTAGAATACTTATCAAGCACATAACGTAGATATGTTTCAGTTTCTTCGTATGTAAACCCAAGCATATTCAGGAAATTAGGCTCAAGAGTCAATATCTCTGCAATATTATATCCACTAGTCAAATCATCCATAGTGACAGGCAGCACACCTGTACAAAAACAAGTACGGATACTACCTTCACCAATACCTTTTTTAATTACTTTAAAAAAAGTACGCAGAAAGCTGTCATTAGTAGTAACTTCTTCATAGAGTGGATCATTATAGGCAGTAAGTAATTGATTGGTGAAATTATCATATTCATCAATCAAAATATAAACTTTAGGCAATTCGTGAGAGCGGGCGTAAGTAAGCACTTCTTCCAGCATTTTAGATGCATCGCCACGATTGCTAAATTCAAAATCACCAAACAAATCACGATTATGTGCTACCATTACTTCTACCGGACCGCAATTCAGGTCATTAAAATTCTGTGCCAGCCCTTGAATATGGTCTGACATTACCATTGCGGAGAAGTCATAACGGATTATCATATAACGGTTATGTTCTTTTGTCGGATGGTTTCCAATCCACGTGTCACCAAACAATTCTTCAAACCGATGCGCTTTCGTACGGTCATAATAGCAAGCTAGAGTAGAGACTAACAAACTCTTCCCAAAGCGACGGGACGCAGAAATACAGGAGCCTTATAATCTTCAAGCTTAGCTATATATTGGGTCTTATCTACGTAATAGAAACCACGTTCACGGATTTCTATGAAATCTGCTACTGCATAAGGAATTGTTATACTTGCCATAATCCTACTGTTTTTTCTATAGACAAACAAAGGTACAAAATTGTTAGCAATAACAAGAAGAAATCTTTGAATTGATTGTTATTACTCTTGTTGCCAAACATAAAACACGGTTCTTCCAGCTCCACGTTTACGAAGAATCCCTTTCTCAATGAAAGTATTCAAATCATCTATTGCTTTCAGCCGGGAAAGTCCGGTCAGGCTACTATATTCCAATCGGGTAATACCACCATTTTTCTTTAGAAATTCCTGTAAAAGCTGTTGGCGTTGCTCCATAGAAAATTCCACTTTTTGAGAAGAGTGTTTGGATTTGTCCACACGTTCCAACTCTATTTCACGCTTAATCTTCCTTTTGAACTCTTTGGAAGTGCGCAAATGCACGTTATCAAAACAGATTGATTCGGCACGAATCTCCCGTTTAGCCATTACTTTATGCGTACATTTCAAAGAGATGCTAAAATGCCCGAGTTCGCCAAGTTCTACAACATATCCTTCTGATAAAGCTTCGGCAAGTTCATCGATCACAATTCCTACCACTGCATCTATCACATTATAATTAAATGTTTGGGAAGAGTGGGACACACGTTCCAGAAACTCTTTTTTCGAGTAGGTTCCGCTTGGGACAATGCGGGCATGAAGAGGTTGTTGTTCTCCTGTATTCTGAACGTCCGGTGTCTCATATAAATCATACTTTGCACTCATAAGTATCTTCGTTTTATTAGGTTTATGTATTTATACTCCTTTTGACTAACATTTAATCTCTTCAATACGAGAAGTTAGTCCTAACTATACATAAAATTAATCGTCTGACTATAGTTTCTCTTTCGTCTGACTATAGTTAGACGAAAATTAAACTACAGTCAGACGAAAAGTACACTATAGTCAGACGATTAATCTATCGCATACAAAGGTATAACTTTATGCGATACGACCTTTAAATCTTAGGAGGAAAAAGACAATTCCTCCCAAGAATTTAATCACCCAACAGTAATTTAGTCACAGCGGCAGTATTCAATGCCCATTCACGAGTATATATCTCGGCCGCTTCCGGAATATCAACTAACTTCAATCCCTGTGCCTGTGCTTTGACAGCTAACAGTTCACCAACAGTTGTTTTCGCTTCCAGCTTATCCAGATACTTTTCAATGGTCTGTGTATCCAAAGAAAGAATCGTCTGTCCACCAAAAGGTATTTCCAGCCAAACAATTTCCCGTTCTTTCACTTTCAGAACTCCGAAAACAAGCCCTTTCTGCAAACTTTGGGAAATACGTACCTGATGTTGTACGCAAGAAGGATCGTAAGCTACTCCTGTTCTTTCCGATATCTTCATTGGATAGGCAGAGTTCATCCAACCTACCACCAGATTAGGAGAGATAGTCCCGTTGCTATATGCATTGCAAGTGAAAGCGACATATTCCGCACCTACACGGTTCAGTTCATTCAAATCCAGCTCGATATATTCGGCAGTACCTTTCTTATTAGGAATACTTCGGATATCCCCGCTATGTTTAGCGCCAATAGCTTGCAAGTTGAAGAAGGAACAAACTTCTGTTGTGGAAGGCAAAGTGATATGACAACTCAAGTCCATGTCAAGATGCTGTGCCGGAAGCCCTTTTCCCCACTGCATAAACAATCGCACTTTATCCCCCTCTACCGGGAAACGCGTTCCCTGCAAAGCACAGGAAGTATCCTGAATTGTTTCACTACGATCGCCGATAGCCAACGGGATATGGAACAACATAGGGTCAATATACATACTTTTGTTTTCACTTTCGGCAGCTGCATTGGCAAAACGGGCAGCTACGACTTCCTTACACAGATCCTGTACATCCTTCACCATCGCTTTTAGCTGATCCTCCATATACAGACCCACCAAATAATGTGGTTCTATCAAAAGAGCATTTCCCCCTAAAGGTTTCACCATTCTCTTATGTCCCGGTTCAAAGTAGCTCTCCGCATACATACCCAAAGTAACTACCAAACGTGCCGGCAACAAATGAACTACTTCTTTAAATGCAGCCAACGTCTCTTCCGCTCCGAACCAAAGCATATTCGCAAATAAAGAACGTGCAAACATACCCGGTCGCTGCTTTAACAAAGCAAATGTCTGTTCCGCATCCGCCTTCAAACGGTTGCGCTCCACTTCTCCCTGCCAAACGGTATATGCCTCGCGGTAGAATATATCCATCAATTCCTTCAAATTTCCGAATTCCGGCTTACGGGCATATTCCGCCAGACGCAACGCACGTATCATACGTACCCACATCTCTCTTTTCGGATGCATGATTTCGCAAGCCTTCTCCGGAGCCATTGTCAGGTTGTTCAACCAAAGAGCTACCATTTTACATTCACGACGCGTATATTTCAACTTCAACTCCTCACGCTTCGCTTGAGCTGCCGAACGACTTTTATCCAAAACTCCACATATATGTGTGTTGTTTCTACCTGTTTTACGGATAATAGTCTTAGGCTCTATGATTTGCAGGAATCCGGTTTTCTTATACCACAGATAACGCAATATATCATTCGGAGTAGAGAAATAGATTTGCGCTTCCTGCGCTCTATCCTGTTCCACCAATGTATCTATCACCAACATCAATGTCTCCTTCATTTTGATTCCGACTGCCGGTAACGGAAGTTCGCCAAGCATTATTTTCAAGCTATCCGCTTGTGTGGCATCAAGAGCCGTACGCGATTCAAGCAAGTCACAGAAAAAAGCATTCAGCTCCTTGTCCTGCCAAAGTTCCAACACTTTCAGTTTACTTCCCTGTCCGAAATATTCCGTAGTAGCCGTTTGGAACGGGGTTCCGCAGAACGGACAACCATTGTATCGTTCCATAGGGAATGTATTATCAGGGATCACGTGTCCGCAAGGTAGTTTAACGCCTTTCTGGCTATTAAACAGGTTAGCGATCCATGTAACCAGATGATCCAAGCGCGTTTCTCCGGTAGGTACATCCCACCCTTTCACCAATGGAGACCAGTTTAGCGTCACGCCCAATGCTTCTTTCATCACCTGAAGAATCATCATCTGTTGAACCGGATATAACTGATTAACGGCATGCAGCAGTTCTTCGGACAAGCTATATCCTACTTTACGGAGTTGGGCTACCAATGCAATGGTAGTCGAAGTCAACTCTTCCTGCTTTTTCTCTTCTTCTATCAAAGGCAAATAGATTGCATTCTGCCTGATAGACACTTTCAACAAATCTTTATTCATAACTTTGTTTTTTTAAGTAAGGTAATCGGAAGACTGTGAATCAATGGAGCATTCCTGCGGTTTTGAAGTAAGTCTTCCTTGACCTTAGTTGATAAAAAGAGATAGAACAGGCCGGATTCGAACCAGCGTTATCCACCGTTAAGAAGTAAGCCCCGGTTGACCTCATTTCAGATAATCCCGAAGCTGCTGTCCTACCTCTATATTTATTTTTTGTGGAGCAGGCCGGAGTCGAACCGACGACCGTCACAGGATAGAAGTAAATCTTAATTGACCTTTTTCATCAGGATAATCTCAAGATTATGTATGATGCTCTACCCACTGAGCTACTGCCCCTTTACGAAACAGGAAAACTGATAATCGTATGAGTCAATATCTTAACAGGATGTATGGAAGTAACCCGTACTTGACCTGTTTTCTTGTTTCTTCGACAAAGATAGATGCAGTGGTGCGCAGCCTTTTTGCGCAACTAGAACTTTTTTGCTCTTTTAAAGAAAAAAAATAAATTCCAATACCTGCATCGTTTAAATAGAAATCAGCGATTTGCCTTACGATTCTTTACTTCTTCTACAAGTTTTGTAAAGGACTTCTCCTTTTTACGTTTCTCATGTTCGGAAGCTGAAAAGTGCCACGCTTCCCGGCGAAGTTTCAGATAGCTTGCATAAACTTTATAATCTAACACACCGCTATTGACTGCTTCTAAAACAGCACAACCCGGTTCGTTAATATGCTTGCAATCTTTGAAACGGCACGATTCTGCATAGTCAGAGATTTCAAGTACTTCGGCCAGTGAATCTGGATTGTCGATAACCAAGCCAAATTCACGCACACCCGGAGTATCGATTAAAACACCCGAATCATTCATCAATACCATTTCCCGACGGGTTGATGTATGCCGGCCTTTTCCTGTGGACAGGCTTATATCGGAGGTAAGCAACACCGTTTTTTTCACAGAGTGCATTTACCAGAGAACTTTTCCCGACACCCGAAGAACCGACAAACACAACAGTTTCTCCCTCTGATATGGATTCCCGCAACCGGAGAATCGTTTGGGGTTGATGAATGCTCGTAAAAAATACGGGTATCTGATTGGAGATATGATTTATTTGTTCTTCAACACTCTGCCTGTCAAAATCTAAATCGGATTTATTAAGTACCAATACAGGCTTGATGTTTTCTTCTAATACCTGAACCATAAAACGTTCTACTCTGCGGACATTGAAATTATCGTCAAGACTCTGCACAATAAATGCTTTATCGACGTAAGAAGCAATGGCCTGCTTATCGGCAACTGTACCACTTTTCTTGCGATACAATGTCCGCTCACGAGGTAGCATATAGACAATAATCCCTTTATTCTCATCAAATGGTTGAAAAAGCACCCAATCACCCGTACAGGGTAATTCAGCATCAGATTTCCCATACATCATGTTTCCCGTGAGTTCACACTGAAACAATCCGTTTTCGGAAACGACCTCGTAGCAGGTACGATGTACTATGGATATACGTCCATGAGGAAGAGTGCTGTAGAGTGATTCTTGTTTTAGTTGGCTTAGTTTATCATTCCAGCCATACCAGTTTAAATTAAAGTCGAATTTGTGAATTGTTTGATTTTCGTTATTCATGATCTTAATGTATACAGCGTACACGTTACAAAGCACCACGATACTTTTAGCACCCTTGTACGCAAGTTAAAAATTGAAATTATAAAGACATAAAGAGTACTCCCGGAAGGAATCATCCGAGAGCAAACGAAAGGACAATCTGTATCAGAAACACAGATTGTTTACTAAACCAAATCCGATTTATTATTTCTTGTCATGCGACAAAGATAGACTATTTTTATTTAATGGCAAAACGAGCCGTCATTTCATACCGTAGCTTGATAACCCGGTACTGCTCGGTAGCTGCCGCACCCATGCTTACATTGCTCTGCGCTTCGAAAGGAAGATAACGGCTTATGTTATTATCGGCAGGTTCGATGATACGAATCACTTCACCCAACTGCTGCCCCATCGCTTCCACCAGATAAGATGCTTTCTCACGGGCAGCCTTCAGTGCTTCAATCTTACCTTGTTTCCGATACATTGGCAAATCCTTATGTTTGAGTTCTCCGATGCGCATGGACTCAATTCCCCACGTATTGACTGAACGAATAATAGAGTTAATCTGCTCAAAATCCGTAAGCCGGATATCCAATTGCTTACCTATCAGAAACTCCTTTCCTCTCTGACGCCAATAATCTCCTATTTCCTGTGTGCGGATAGCATCATCCGTTATTCCTATTTTGCGCAAACTTTTACGCAAATCTTTCTCTATCATTGCCAATGGCACTTTCGTATGAAAATCTTCTTCTTTTTTTGATTTACCGGTGTATTCTTCTTGCCAATACTCCTTAATCTGAACCAGAAAATGAATCTCATCCGGAACGACTTCTATTTCAGAAGAACCGGTCACTTCAACGTATCGTCCATCACTTTCCTGTGCATTCACAACGATACTCCAAGTAAACAAAACAAAAGCTAATAAACATACCTTTTTCATATCTTCAATCTTAATAGTACAACCTCTTTTACAGAATGCGAATTATCATTTCACAAAGCTATTAAAAAAAACTGTAAAACCGATTTTATCCCAAGAAATCAATCAGGCTTTTTCGATCCATCAAAATAGTATCGCCATTCTTTACCTTACACTTGGAAGATGTTTTGCCGGAAAGTAAAGAAATATACCCTTTTTCAAACAGCAGCTTCAAGCGGGTACTGGAAAGAGGCAGACATCTTTTTATCAATGAGGATAATTTAAGGCTCAAGTCGAAATCACACTTGACTTGGATACTTATGATCTCACTACTCATATTCAGGATGTCTTCTAAAGAGACGGTATTTATCACCTCATATTCAACACTGTCATAATCTAATTGAAGATTATTCCTACTTGCCACTCCGGCAGAAAAGGCATATTGCCAGGCAACTTCCCTGTCATTCATAGAAAAGCTGTGAAAGAGCTTTTTATCAATCAAGTCGGGTTTAGTTCGTGACAACAGAGTCATATTACAAGTGTTATCACATTTCACACATCTATAAATCAGCCAGACATCAATGTTTTTCTTCTGTGCATTCATCCTGAACTTATCACTGCAATAAAAGCGGTCACTATCACAGTGACTGCATTTCTTAATTAATAAGGGGCAATTCTTCACCCTTATCTCCCATGTAAATGTTGTTTCCATAACTATACAAAAGCGATTATCTTTCTTTGTGAATCAATTATATTTCTCCGCAAAGTTGGATAATAGCCATTTGTATAATTCACAAGATGTCACAAGACGCCCTGAAATTTATCTGTCAAGCTCATCCATCATCTTTATAATCTGTTCTTTCAACTTATCCAGAAATTGGGTTCTGCTTTTCTTTCTATTCCTGATTTCCAAGAATATACGATAAAAATCACCTATCTCGATATTAAACAGTGTTTCGCAACAAAAAGCAATGTCTTTCAAACTCGTATTTCCATTATTAAAGCATTTACCTGCATACAAGGCATAGATAAACTCAACCAAAGCAACTTTACTGTCCGTCCATTGCAACAGTTTACTGTCTACAATGGAAGTGAATTTAAGATGAAGTTTCTCTGTCAGTTGCTCTATTTCTTCCGACACATATTCTATCAAACGATTATTCGCCAAAATTTCTGCAACACTCGAATCATGCAAGGTGGTAAAAGAAATATCTCTATCCAGTAGATGACAATGTATATCAGAAAGAATATCATAATTCTCCCGAATGAAATAGCGGCTATCAAGCTCTGTCCGACCGACACGGTAATATTCATAAAAGTCATTATTCAAAAATGATTTTTGCAGGTTCTCCAATTCAATCTTCAGATATCTGCATTGGGATGACAGAGATTTGTCGATACGATTCTTTTCAATCTGATACAAACGGACATAAAACATCAACAGACCGGAAATCTGCGGTTTCGATACTTTAAAGAAAAGAATCTCTTCTTCAGCACTTCGAAACTGATATCCGGCAACAGCTGTTTTCAGCGAGGTCAGTGAAACCTGTACGACACCAATGATCTGCCTGATTCTATCCAAAGGATCAACCGTCTGAAGCTCAATCCTTTTTATTTCTTCTTCTATGTTCAGCTTACTATTTCTTACGAAATTTTCCATTCATTCTCAACGCACCCACCACTCCCATCTGATTAGCATAAACCGGACTAAAAGCCTGAATACCTTAATTGCATCAGTTTTGAAAAACGATGCAGTGAATAATAAAAATGATAAAATGAAAAACCTGTTCAAGTATAGAACTACTCAAACGAAAGAAATTAGCCTGTGGTTTATGAGGCTAATATTAAGCTATAACAAATTTAAGAATTGTGCCCAAAATCATTGCTTTTAGAATTCAGATGCAAATATAATTGTTTTTTTTAGGATGACATGAAGTTTATATGAATTTTTGAAATAAACTCACCAGAAGTATAGAAAAATAGTATCTTTGCCTCCGACTTTTCACAGATACTGTGAGAAAGCAATTCTTTTAATTATATAAATAAAAAAGACTATGATCAGATTAAATGTTTTTGTTCGTGTAAACGAATCCAACCGCGAAGAAGCGATAAAAGCGGCAAAAGAACTGACTGCCTGTTCTTTAAAAGAAGAAGGATGCATTGCTTATGATACTTTCGAAAGCAGCACGCGTCCTGACGTTTTCATGATTTGCGAAACTTGGCAGAATGCCGAAGTATTGGCAGCACACGAAAAATCTCCTCATTTCGCTCAATATGTAGGTATCATTCAGAAATTGGCTGAAATGAAATTAGAAAAATTTGAATTCTAAATGAATTACGAGGCTGTTCGAGAACAGCCTCGTAAAATTCACTATTTCACTATCTTTCCGAGTAGAATTAGTCGAGTTTCTTATGGATAAATGTTCCTTCAATCCAATAAGTTGCATGATTCGATTCAAATTTCAACAAGACATAACCGGGATCAGTGGGGCCACCGGGAAAATGATCGATAAACCAGTCCTGCCAAAGTTCCTGCTTCATCTTTTCGTCAGTCACAACTTCCACTTTCCCCGTTAACGCTACGCTGTCTCCTTTATCCTGAAAGCATAATCCTGCCTTCGGATTCGATAAGAAATCAATTGTTTTTAGTGAATCTGCTCCGGTAGACATCCAGATAGTGGAAATTCCTTCTGTCAGGATTTTGCTCATCGGTACAGGGCGGGGATAACCTTCTTTATTCACAGAAGCAAGGGTAACTACTTCACATCTCTGCAACAATTCTGTTGCTTTCTCTTTCATTGTTTTTGTGGTCATAAGCTGATTGGTTTTTATTAATCTTGCAAAGGTAACGGCATATCTTCCCATTCTATTGTAAAAAAGCGACTTTTACCTAATCTATCTTTGTGGTTCGATATAAGTAAGTGTGGTTTCTTCCGGAACGGTTAGGGAAAGAAAAGACGCAGGAGTATTGCCGGACATCGACTTAATCTCTTTTGAAAAATGCGCTAAATCATAGTATCCTGCATCAACTGCCGTAGTCAACAGATTGGCTGATGTTGTGGTTCTCAACAATTCCACAGCATTCTTAAATTTAACAATACGGCTGTATTCTTTAGGAGTAAATCCGGTATAATGCTTGAACTTTCTCTCAAAATGACGCTGACACAAACAGACATCATCCATCAAGCTGCGAACTGAACGTTTTCCTTTGGAATGATTAATCATGCTCACTGCCATAGCGACATGAGAATCGGCAGGCTGATAATGACGCGCCAAATATGCCAGCAAATATTCTTCCACTACTCGTATTCGATCTGTGACATGCTTCTGCTCACCTAATTTTTCAATAAAAGTGTCATCAAAAACAGCCTTCATCTCATTAGTACTGACTCTGCTATTCACAAACTCGTGTAGAGGCAGGTTTGTAAAGCAAGACAAACCACAAGGTAAAAAACGAACGCCAAACATGTGAATCGATTCTGTATAAGTGACGAGTTCCGAATATTTTGTCATAGGTCCTACAAAATAGGAACGATAGGGTTGCATAATCAGACTCCCTTCTTCAACAGCATTAGCCACCTCTCCCAGCGTAAATATAAAATCGGTACAACCATCCGGCAGAATATGGATGCGCATACCATAATCCGGATTGCCCTTAAACTCCCAATAGCTATCAATGTAGGGAACAAGTAAATGAGAAGGCTGATATTCTGTATACATGGATCTATTTTGTACGCAAATATAGCGAAAATAAATTCTAATCAATGATGCGTCCGTTTGCCTTTGCCTTTTGAAGCCATTCAGGGACAATCTCTTCGAGAAATTTATCTTTGCCTACCTTTTCGGCAGCCATATCCAAACCGATATATTGCTGCGCCTTTTCTTTCGTTGTGATATCCGGAAGCGGAACATCACCAGTATATCCGTACGTTCAATTTGAAGGGGTCACTTTCAGCTGGACAAAAGGAATCAATTTAGATTGGATTCAGGGGATCAATTTGATTTGGACAGGAGGGGGCAAATGGTCCCGGATTTTCCATTTTGTCCATGCCTTTGGTTTATGTCGAACAAAAATAGTGTAAATTCTTTAAAAGAAGAGTTTTTTATTGGAAATGTTTCCCCAAAGTCCATTTTAATTCAATTTTTAGTAAAAGGTTTCTATTTGCCAATCCTGTTACTATATTTTCTCCAACCTCATTTTTTATGCTATATTTGTATCCGAAAAAATAATAGAAACGATGATAAACTTTGCAGCTATCGACTTTGAAACAGCCAACGGCAAACGTACCAGCGTATGCAGTGTTGGGGTTGTCATCGTAAGGGAAGGAAAAATAACGAATAAAATCTATCGTCTGATCCGTCCCCGCCCCAATTATTATACGCAATGGACCACAGCTGTTCATGGCTTAACTTACGACGACACGATGGAAGCCGACGAATTTCCGGAAGTATGGGCGGAAATCAAACCATTGATAGACGGTCTGCCACTTGTAGCGCACAACAGTCCTTTTGATGAAGGTTGTCTCCGGGCGGTTCACGAATTATATGACATGACTTATCCTGATTATAAGTTTTATTGTACTTGCCGTACTTCGAGGAAAGTCTTTGGAAAAGATTTGCCCAATCATCAGTTGCATACGGTAGCAGAACGATGCGGATATCATTTAGAGAATCACCACCACGCACTGGCAGATGCAGAGGCTTGCGCACAAATAGCTTTACTTATTATTCCCGAACCGAAAAAAGCAAGAAAAACAAAGAAAGCTGATAAAGATATACATGTTGGAGATTTATTCGCTTCACTTATTCCTCAACCAGTGAAAAAGAGCAAATGAAAAACACTACAACTATTATTTCAATCAATAATAGCCGTAGTGTTTGATAATAAAGTGCTAACTATGTACTTCGATTAGAGGATAGATTTTGCAATACCCATTTCCAAGCCGCGAAGTTCAGCCAAGCCGCGAAGACGGCCCAGGCAAGAATATCCCGGATTCGTTTTCTTTTTCAAGTCATCAATCATTTGATGTCCGTGGTCGGGACGCATAGCGATAGAGCATTTACGACGCTGTTGTAGAAGAATAAGGCTCTTCATTACGTTGTACATGTCTACATTTCCTTCCAAGTGATTAGCTTCGTAGAAGTTTCCTTCCTCGTCACGTTGTGTACTGCGCAAGTGTACGAAGTTCACACGGTCGCCAAAACGCTCCATCATACCTGCAAGATCATTGTCGGCACGCACACCGAAAGAGCCTGTACACAAGCAGAGGCCATTAGATTCGTTAGGTACGGCTTCAATCAATTTCTTGAAATCCTCTTCCGTACTCAAAATACGAGGCAAACCTAAGATGGTATAAGGAGGATCATCCGGATGAATCACCAGTTTCACTCCTACTTCATCGGCAACAGGAGCAATTTCTTTTAAGAAAAAAATCAGGTTGGAACGAAGCTTCTCTGCATCAATATCGTCATAACGATCTAATGCTTGCTGAAATTGTTCTACCGTGAAACTTTCTTCCGAACCCGGAAGTCCGGCAATCATATTACGAACCAACAATTTCTTGTCGTCTTCGCTCATCTGCTCAAAACGAGCTTTCGCTTTAGCTATTTCTTCCGGAGTATAGTCTTTTTCAGCATTCGGACGTTTCAAGATGAAAAGATCGAAAGCTACAAAAGCTGCTTTTTCAAAGCGGAGTGCTTTAGAGCCGTCCGGCATTGTATAGGCAAGATCTGTGCGGGTCCAGTCCAATACAGGCATGAAGTTATAAGTAACTACCATCACGCCACACTTCGCCAGATTACGGATACTTTCCTTATAGTTTTCGATGTATTTCATAAAGTCGCCCGTCTGTGTTTTGATATGCTCGTGTACAGGTACACTTTCTACCACAGACCATGTCAGACCCACTTCTTCAATCATTTGCTTACGCTTCATGATCTCTTCTACTGTCCACACTTCACCATTTGGAATGTGATGAAGAGCATTTACTATACCAGTAGCGCCTGCCTGCTTAATATCCCACAAGCTAACCGGGTCATTAGGACCATACCAGCGCCAAGTTTGTTCACATAAATACATATTATTCTTTCCTGATTACAAGTTACTAATTATGATTAAAAACAGAATGATATCATCCCAATATTAGATAGAGAATGCATCAAATCCACCGTCGATAACAGCTACTGTACCTGTTACGAAGTTAGAAGCATCGCTAATCAAATAATGGATTGTTCCATAAAGGTCTTCCGGTTCACCGAAACGGTTGAATGGAGTATGAGCAAGAATGGTCTTTGAACGGTCAGTCAGAGAACCATCCGGATTAGTCAATAACGCACGGTTCTGATCGGTCAGGAAAAATCCCGGAGCGATGGCATTTACACGCAGACCGTTACCGAATTTCAAAGCCAGTTCACCAGCCATATATTTAGTAAAGTTAGCAATAGCTGCTTTAGCTGCACCATAACCCACGACACGAGTCAATGGACGAAGAGCTGATTCAGAGCAAAAGTTTACAATAGAACCTTTCTTCTGTTCCACCATAATTTCAGCAAATACCATCGTAGGCAATACTGTACCGAAAAGGTTCAAATCCACTACTTTCTTGAATGCGTCAATCTGTAAATCGAAAAAAGTTTTATCAGGAGCAATAGTTGCACCTGCCATGTTACCTCCGGCAGCGTTCAACAATACATCAATACGGCCATAAGCCTTCATGATTTCCACTTTGTTGCCTTCCAACACTTCTTTATCCATCACATCCGTGTAAAGGAACATGGCTTCATTTCCTTCGGCTTTGATACTGTCTACCAATGCTTTTCCTGCTTCTTCACTTCTGTCGAGCACAACTACTTTTGCACCTTCCTTTGCGAGATACGCAGCAATACCTTTACCTAAAATACCAGCTCCACCGGTGATAACAACTACTTTGCCTTTTACGTTAAATAATTCATTCATGGTTCTTACAAATTTATATGTTTATAATTTATTGTTCAGATAATATTTCAGATTCTCTTTGAGAAGAATATCGATAGGCATCAAATTAACCTTCTCACTGCCCTGTTTGAACAACAGATGATTACACAATGATTTAATACCATCATATCCCTGACGCTCCGGACGCTGCGCAATCAATGCGGTTATGACACCTTCGGAAAGCAACTGTGTATTTCTCCCGATAAGGTCATAACCAACCAGTTTAACAGACTGCATTCCTCTCGCTTTCAGGTAATTCCCTAAAATATAACAAGTTGAATTGAAGATAACAGCCCCATTTATATTTGGATTAGCTTCAAATATTTCATCCAGTTTCATGAAGTTATACACTGAATCATTTATTTTCAGCTCCACTTCATGCAGATTTCCATTGAATCCTGTTTGCGTGAGATAATGGCAGAAACCTTCCCGCCTGTTCTTTCCCTGATTAGAGTCATTCTTCCCACTATGAATAATTCGCGCCATCAATATATCGGAAGACGAAGAAAGCCGATCCATCAACAATCTGGCAGCAATCACTCCGGCATCATAAGACTCCGTTCCGAAATAAGCCAGTTGATGTTGCCCTCCAATGTTGGAGTCAACATACACATAAGGTATTTCATTCCTGTCAAGTTCCTGCGAAAGCCGGATAACAGAATCCGTAAACAAAGTCGCAATCAATACACCATCTACTTTCTCATTCAGCAGATTACGGATGATATCATCAAAAGTCTTGTTATTATATTGATCGAAAAAGAGTTTGGTAATGGTGATGTTATACGATTCCATTTCCGACGCTGCTTTATCTATACCTTCCGAAATAGCTTCCCAATACTCTCCCTGAACAAAAGAAGGAGTAATCGCAAGAAGATGATATTGCTTTTTGGAGGCCGCCAATGAACGTGCCATCAGATTGGGCTGGTAATGTACCATCTCCAGAATCGCCTGTACCTTTTTCCTGTTTTCTTCAGATACCCTGCCACGATTATGTATTACACGATCTACCGTGCCAACAGAGACTCCTGCCATCTTGGCAATGTCTACAATCCGAATATTTGAAAACTCTTTATCCATCTATTGATAAGTATCTTGTTTTTCATCGGCAAAAGTAAAATGAATTATTGAATTAAGCAATAGTGTGTGCGCACACACATAACACACAATAAAGAACACACTACTAATAATCAGCAAGTTAACCACAACAGCAAGGAAGTATACATGTTGTTAAACATAAGAAAAAGTAAAGATAGTATAGATAAAAAAGTACTTATCAGATGAGAAACCAGAGGAAAAGTAGCTTTTGATTCTTGAAGGAAGTGAAAATAATGGAGAAGATACACCAATATGTGTTCGTGCACACATCATTCAAATAGTGACTGATAAGGCTAGAAATAAAAGATTAAACGTATATAAAATAAAACAGGTAACCGATTCTATTTAAATCGATTACCCGTTTTGGAATTCTTATTTCCCCACTTATCTTTTGCTTTTCCGGCCACTTTATCGGCTTCATCTGCTACTTTATCAGCAATTTCCGCACCGGCTTCTACTGCTTTAAGTCCAAGATCCACTGCTTTTCTTTCAGCATGAGCAGCAGCTATTTCAGCATCACGACCTATGCGATGGATAGCATTATAAATTTCACTTTCTAATTGTTTTGCTTTTGCTGTACGTGAAAGACGATAAGCTACTGCGCCAAGGATTGACCCAATTCCGAGTCCAATCCAGAAATTTCCATGTCTACATTCCATAATCAAGTTCTGTTTTTAGGATTAAAAATAAATTATATAAATATCTATTTAGATTTCGAGAATAAAGAAGCAATCCACAATACAAGGATAGCTCCTACGGTGGAAGTTATCAAACTTCCGATCAGTCCTGAAGCTGCCAGTCCGAAAAGGGCAAACACCCAACCGCCCAGTACACCTCCAAGAATACCAAGTAATAAATTTATAACAAGACCAAAACCTCCGCCGCGCATTATTTTACCTGCGAGGAATCCAGCCACAATACCAATAATGATATACCATATAAAGCCCATATAATCCTCCTTTTTTATTTAACAACAGTAGGTATGAAGAATAGTTCAGTCACTCAAAACTGAATTAACGACAATTTACAATCCTTAGTCTTAGAGCTTTATTCCTATCATATTGAATTAATCACAGCAAATATATATTGAGAAACGGGAAGTTTCCGTACCTTTGCAGCCGATTTTTCAGGAACACTTCAATAGTAAATAGGTATTATGGTACAGAATCAGGAACAACCCGTAGGAAAAATTACATTTTCCATTTTGATTGCATTGAGTCTTTCGCATTGCCTCAACGATCTTTTACAGTCGGTGCTATCAGCATCTTATCCTTTATTTAAAGATGATTTAGGACTTAGTTTCGCGCAAATCGGACTTATCACACTAGTTTATCAACTTTCCGCTTCAGTTTTTCAACCGATTACCGGAGTTTTCTTTGATAAGCATCCCGTCGCATGGTCATTGCCTATCGGAATGAGCTTTACACTGATTGGTTTGATAAACTTAGCATTCTCTGATAATCTATACTGGATATTAGCCTCCGTATTCTTAATCGGAATTGGCTCTTCCGTACTGCATCCGGAAGCCTCCCGTATCACGTTCCTTGCCTCCGGCGGAAAACGTGGACTGGCACAATCACTCTTTCAGGTAGGTGGTAACTTCGGAGGTTCATTAGGCCCTTTGCTGGTTGCTCTGTTGGTGGCTCCTTATGGCAGGCAACATCTCATCGTATTTGCATTTGTGGCTTTAGCTGCTATCGGAGTGATGTACCCAATTTGCAAATGGTATAAATCATATCTAAACCGGATGAAAGCACAGACTGTCAGTGTCAGAAAACCAGTTCATCTTCCTTTGCCTATGGATAAGACAGCCCTTTCAATCGCGATATTGCTGATTCTGATTTTCTCCAAATATATTTATATGGCAAGTCTCACCAGTTATTATACTTTCTACCTGATTCATAAATTCAATGTAAGTGTACAAGATTCGCAGCTATATTTATTTATTTTCCTGGTAGCTACTGCTATCGGAACATTAATTGGCGGACCTGTCGGTGACCGTATCGGTCGGAAGTATGTGATTTGGGCTTCTATTTTAGGAGCTGCCCCATTTAGCTTACTAATGCCACATGCCAATCTGCTGTGGACTATTATCCTTAGCTTCTGTGTGGGATTAATGCTTTCTTCCGCTTTTCCTGCCATATTGCTTTATGCACAGGAGTTGCTTCCTACCAAACTTGGATTGATATCCGGTTTGTTCTTTGGATTTGCTTTCGGAGTGGCTGGTGTAGCATCTGCCGTACTTGGCAATTTAGCGGATAAAACGAGCATTGAATATGTATATAACATCTGTGCTTATATGCCGCTGCTGGGATTAGTCACGTTCTTTTTGCCTAATTTAAAGAAGCAGAAAATATAAATAAAGCTCTTTATAAAAAAGAAAGAAAACGACCGGTATGCATCGTCACGACGTATACCGGTCTACAAGTTAAGGTCAAAGTCAAAAAATTAAGAGAGCTATTTATATGTTAGGGTTAGCGTTAATTTCTTTCTGTGGAATAGCATATAAATAATAGGTGCTATTTACTGTAAACGGTTTACCGTTCGGGAAGTTAAGGAACCAATGTCCCAGAGGATTTCGTTTTTCAAAGCTACCACCCTCCTGCCAGCAATCGACTTCTGTCTTTTGCATCTCATCCGATAAAGCAGCACGTTCTACTGCCTTTTGTGTACGAAGTATATCGGTAATACCAAATCCTTCTCCCCAAAGTTCACGGCGACGTTCCATCAGAATCTCATTGATTACATCTTCCTGTGATTTTCCTGTCACCTCATAATCCCCTACTCCACGGGCATTACGCAATGTATTCAATGGAGCTACAGCCTGTGCCAACGCTACGCCATCACGAACTTTCGCTTCCGCTTCTATCAAATACATTTCAGCAGCACGCATCAAGACCAGATCAGCCGTATCATCTGCACGCATGTGAAATTTCTTATATCCCAAATATCCTTCACGCATCCACTGAAACAAAGGTAAACGAATATCACCTTCGGTAAATGTATCTTTCAGATGGGGATCAGCCATAAAGCTGCTATATGCTCCTACGTATGTTGCATCCAAATAATAGAAATTATAGCTGGCATCCGATTGGGAAGGAATTTGAGGAAATCCCCATATCCATTCTTTATTGGAAATATTATTAAAACCTTCATACTCGGCTGTAGTTGTCATCAACGTATATCCTGCACGTGCTGCTTCAGCAGCTTTCGCAGCTTCTTCCCACTGTCCTGTCAGCAAGTAAGCACGAGCCAAAAGACCGTTGACTACTGCTACATTTGGTTTGAACTTTTGATTATCACCGCTGCGGACATAGTTTTTCAAATAGTCCTTCGCCAAAGTGAGGTCGTCGAAAATAAGCTGATAAACCTGTGCCACTGTTGATTTTCCTTTCGGTACAGTGGAACTATTGCTAGGTTCGGTATATATAGGAACACACGGAGCATCTTTATCTTTCAAGTAGGTGAATTGATAATGCTGTACCAGGTGCAAATAACAAAAGGCGCGTAATGCCAATGCTTGTCCCTGTGCCTGACGGAGTTCTTTCGAATCCCCCTTGATAGAAATGGCAGTGTTACAATTATCTATCGTTTTATATATCAGATACCAGGCAAACTCTGTTCTACCATTTGAGGATTGCGCTATATCTTTAAACTGATACGAAGAATTGAAACCGTATTTCGGACGGGAAACAACATCACTTGCCATCATGTCGTCCAGACACTGAAGCGCCCGATAACCGATATTGGCATAGGTACTTGAATAATCAAACAGATTATACCAGGCACCATTCACAAGTGCCTCCGCATTTTCGGGTACAGGTACTTTTTCTGAACTTACCGCATCCGTTGGGTCCGTATCCAGAAAACTGCTGCTACAACTCGTTGCCAGGAAAAGTCCGGCAACTGCCGCAAGAATGGATTGAATTTTTATTTTTCTCATAATTTAGTCTGAATTTAGAAAGAAACGTTAATACCTCCGGAGATCGTTCGCATAGCCGGATAACGATAATAAGTAATACCGGTAATTCCCTGTTCTGGGTCTAGTCCCTGATTCCGGTGAATGGTAAACAGATTATCTCCTTGTACATATACCTGCACACTGCTCAATGATAACTTACTAATCCATTGTTTGGGTAAGTTATAGGAAAGAGTCAGGTTTTTCAATCGCATATACGAGTTATTCTGCAAGAAACGGGTAGAAGCCGAATTCCAGTCATTAGAGGTAGTACTCAAAGCCGGGACATCTGTATAGCGATTGTCGGGAGTCCATCTTTTTAGAATCTCTGTCGACCAGTCACGCCCTTCCAGACTTCCGTTGTGCAGAATCATTGTTATATCACGATTGTAGATATATCCACCGATACTGTAAGCAAAGATGGCAGAAAGATCAAATCCTTTCCAGGAAAGAGAGGTATTAAATCCACCATACACCTTCGGGAGAGACGATTTATTGATGTAATAATAGTCAGCCGAATCGTAATCGTTTGTTGTCACACGCTTTCCGGTCGGATTGTGATTTTCATCTTCTTCATCCATGTACCACAACGGATCTCCGTTCTCCGGATCTACTCCCGCCCACTCTATCATATAGAAATCATAAACAGAACGGCCTACCTGCAACTTGTTCACACCACTTTGCGGCATATCTTTCAAAGGAAGATCCGTCACCTTATTCTTATAATGTGTCAGATTCATACCCAGTTTCCATACCCAACCATTCTGATTGATAATCGTTCCGTTCAACACCATTTCTATACCTGTATTCTTCAAGGCTCCTACATTCTCGTCAATAGAACCATATCCCAGGGAAGGAGCTATCGGACGTGAATAAAGCAGGTCTTTCGAACGACGTGTAAAGAAATCAAACGAACCGGAAAAACGGTTATTGAACAGGGAGAAGTCGATACCTACATTAAAGTTGAGGTTTGTTTCCCATTTCAGATTCGGAGTTGCCATACGGTCGGACACTAACGCATTTTCTCCCAAATTGGAAACAATGGTATAAAGTCCTTTACTTGCATAATAAGTACCTAGGTTGTCATTTCCCTGCGCACCATAGCTCATTTTCAGAGTCAAGGCAGACAACCAGTCGGAAGTACTTGCCATAAACTCTTCCCGGTCGATACGCCAAGAAGTACCCAACGACCAGAAATTTCCCCAGCGGGTCTCCGGCGCAAAACGTGAAGAACCGTCGCGACGATAGGATGCCGAGAAGAAATATTTATTCTGATAATCATATAACGCTTGCGTCAGATAACCCACCAATGCATAGTCGATGCGATATCCCGAACCTCCGGTCAGCTGTGAACCGACTACCAATTCCGGCATATCAGGCTGCGCCATTTTGGAACGTGATGCCGTCAGTTCATCGTAGCGGTAAGAATAAGCCTCCACACCGGCAAGAACATTAAAATGATGTTCACCAATTGTCTTGTCATACGTAGCGATATTGTTCCACGTCCAGGAGAAAGTGCGGGTATTCATCCTGCTGACACCGCCTCCGTTCTCTTTAGCCGGACCTAACTTCGGATTCGTATAATCCAATGTATTATAATTAATCAAGTCAAAGTTAAAACTTGTCTTGAATTTCAGTCCTTCAATAATCGTAGCTTCCAGAAAAGTACGACCGGAAACTTCATCTTTCATTCGTTCCGATTTATCCAAAGGCAAAGTAGCCGGAAGGTTCCAGTTTGCCATCGAACCGGAAGGACGATAAGAACCGAAGTCATAAATACGATCTCCACTCTCATCCAATTTGTAGCTACCATCCGTATTCATTTCATAAATGGGATAGAATCCCGGCATGGTACGTCCTGCGGTAATCACATTACTGGTTTTGGAGTCGGATGAAACTGGATAGTTCTGCATGGAATGTGCGAAACTCAAATTGACGCCTCCTTTCAACCAGGAAGTCATCTCGCTGGTGATATTGGAACGGAGATTGAAACGCTGGTAACCGGATTCGAGTGCAATACCTTTATCATTCAGGTATCCGGCAGAAAAGAAATACTGATTCGCTTTTCCACCTCCGGAAACACTTAGATTTAACTCTGTGCGAAGTGCCTGTTGCTCCATGGCGTCACTCCAGTCAGAATTCCATAACGGACGGGCACCTGCCACCAGCTTTCCATCTGTACCGACCGGTTGCGCATATTGAGGACCATAGGGGTTCGGGCCACCTCCCATTAATTTCGTTACCAAGTCTTTGGATGCTTGCGTGGCGGCAGTTGCCGGAGTATAATCCGCACTCTTGGCATACTGATTGCGAAGTGCTTCCCAATATAATTCAAAATATTGGTCGGTACTGACACGATCATAATCACGCACGGCACGGTTGGAACCTCCTAAGGAAGCTTTCACCTTTACCGTTGCTTTGGTATTTTGATCTCCCTGCTTGGTGGTGATAATAATCACTCCATTCGCACCACGGGAACCGTACAAAGCAGCAGAGGCCGCATCTTTCAATACTGTCATCGAAGATATGTCATCCGGATTGATAGAGTTCACACTACCATCAAACGGTACACCGTCCACTACATAAAGCGGAGCGCTGGAAGCGTTGATAGACCCGATACCACGAATACGGATTTCCGCATCCGTACCCGGCTGCCCACTTGCCGCACTTGCCTGTACTCCGGATACCGTACCCTCTAATACACGTGATATGCTGGAAGTCTGTAACTTTTCAATCTCACCTGCTTTCATCGTCGAAGCTGCTCCGGTAAAACTATACTTTTTAGCGGTAGCATAAGCTACTACCATTACTTCTTCCAGTTCCTTACTTTCCGATTCCAACGTGACATTAATCACACTCCGGTTATTCACCGGTTGTTCTACTGTTCTCATTCCTACAAAACGGAACACTAAAGTACCGGTAGCAGGAACCTCAATCGAATACTTTCCATCAATATCGGTAATGGTGCCGGAAGATGCTCCTTTCAATTGTACGGAGACACCAGGCAAAGGTTCTCCTTCAGAAGTCACCGTGCCTGTCACGCGTTTCTCCTGCTGTGCTTCCGCATATACTATATTTCCTACCAAAAGCAGAAGAGACACGACTAATAAACGTAAATAGATTCTCATAATTTTGTGGCTTAAGATTTATTTGCTTGTTGTAACTAACAGTACATTGAACTTTTTTGTTTAGGAAACGAAACATTTTTTAGAAGATTGCTAGCATAAATCAACGAAAGGTAGTACATTCGTGAAACAAAAAATATCTATACCAACAAAGAACCACATGGGGAAACGGGTTATTCTATATCTTTTTCTGTTATTTTCACTGTCCTTACAGGCACAGACTGAAGAGAAAGTCTCTTTAGGCAACGATAGTACAGAAGTAGACTCCACAGCAACCGCCAAGCCAAGTGCTTTTAAAAGAGCGATCAAGAAGTTTATGAACTTCAGTGATTTCGATACGCTCTATATCAGTCCCAACCGTTATAACTATGCGCTGATGGTTACTCATTTCAGCAACTTTGAGTATTATTCTATCACCAGTGAATTGCCGCAGCCACAGAAACTTAGTTTTTCTCCCAACCCACACAACAAGATAGGATTGTATTTCGGCTGGCGATGGATTTTCCTGGGATGGTCTGTAGATGTGAACGATATTTTCAAAAAAGGTACCCGAAAGAACAGAGGAACAGAATTCGATCTTAGCCTATACAGTTCCAAACTGGGTGTGGATATCTTCTATCGCCGCACTGGTAATGATTACAAAATACATAAAATCAGAGGATTTTCAGACGATATCCCCTCCAACTATTCCGAAGATTTCAGCGGAATAAAGGTAGATATCAAAGGACTGAATCTATATTATATTTTCAATAACCGTAAATTCTCCTATCCTGCCGCATTCAGTCAGTCCACCAATCAACGACGCAATGCAGGTACATTTATTGCAGGTTTTTCCATTTCAAAGCATCATCTCGACTTCGACTATACAGCACTTCCGGGATTTATCCAGGAGGCGATGAATCCTGCCATGAAAGTCAAGAATATTAAATACACCAATGCCAATATCAGTTTCGGCTACGCCTACAACTGGGTCTTTGCCCGCAACTGTCTGGCATGCCTGTCTCTCACCCCTGCCATTGCCTACAAAGCTTCCGATGTGGACGCAGAAACGAACGAGGCAAAAGCATGGTACGGTAAATTCAATCTGGATTTTCTGGTTCGTGCAGGGATTGTCTACAACACAGGCAAATATTATGTAGGTACTTCTTTTGTTGGGAAAAACTACAATTATCATCGCAACAATTTCTCTGTAGACAATGGATTCGGTACTCTCCAAATATATGCCGGATTCAACTTCAACACCCGCAAAGAATACAGGAAAAAGAAATAATTCCACAGAAACTAGAAATCATCAACTTGCTTGCTTATCCAAAGAATCTTTGTACATTTGCCACGTTCTAACGAGCAAAAGTAAGAAAATCAATGAAGCAACAACGCCACATACAGACCACACGCACTCTTCTTTCCCGCTTTCGCTACTGGGGAAGAAAGAACTATGCTGCCTTTGCAAGTATGGGACGCGAATTCCAAATCGGTCATCTGCATACCAATGTAGTGGACGTTGCTCTTCGTAAGCAGAATGCTGCACAAACTATCCCTTATCATACATTTATGACACTTCAGGAAATCAAAGACCAAGTGTTGGCGGGTATCGACATATCACCCGACCAAGCAGCTTGGCTAGCCAACATGGCTGACAGCGAGGCGCTTTATGCCGCCGCGCATGAGATTACCGTCGCGCGTGCTTCGCACGAGTTCGACATGTGTTCCATCATCAACGCCAAGTCCGGCCGATGTCCGGAAAACTGCAAATGGTGTGCACAATCCTCCCACTACCAGACTAAAGCCGAGATTTACGATCTCCTTCCCGCTGAAGAATGTCTTCGACAGGCCCAATACAACGAAGCCCAGGACGTCAACCGATTCTCCCTCGTTACCAGCGGACGAAAACCATCTCCCAAACAGATTACCCAACTTTGCGATACAGTCCGTTATATGCGTCGACATTCGTCGATTCAACTTTGTGCTTCTCTGGGACTGCTCAATGAAGAAGAATTGCGTTCCCTGCATGAAGCGGGAATCACCCGTTATCACTGTAATCTGGAAACTGCCCCGTCTTATTTTTCCAAACTCTGCTCTACGCATACGCAAGAACAGAAACTGGCTACTCTCGATGCAGCCCGTCGTGTAGGCATGGATATCTGTTGCGGAGGTATCATCGGCATGGGAGAAACGATGGAACAACGGATTGAATTTGCTTTCACATTGGCAGAACTGAATGTTCAATCCATACCTATCAACCTGCTTAGTCCGATTCCGGGAACTCCACTGGAAAACGAGCAGCCTCTAAGCGAAGAAGAAATACTTAAAACCATCGCACTCTTTCGTTTTATCAATCCGACCGCTTTTCTGCGTTTTGCCGGAGGACGTTCACAACTTTCTTCCGAAGCGATGCACAAGGCATTATATATCGGAATTAACTCGGCTATCGTAGGCGACCTATTGACAACACTCGGCTCCAAAGTATCGGAAGACAAAAAGATGATTCAGGAAGAAGGCTATCATTTCGCCGATTCCCAATTTGATCGCGAGCACATCTGGCATCCGTATACTTCGACTACCGATCCGCTTCCTGTCTACAAAGTAAAACGGGCAGACGGCGCTACCATTACCCTCGAAGACGGACGAACGCTCATTGACGGAATGTCTTCCTGGTGGTGTGCAGTGCATGGATATAATCATCCGGTATTAAATCAGGCGGCAAAAGAACAATTAGATAAAATGTCTCATGTCATGTTCGGAGGACTGACGCATGATCCGGCCATTGAACTGGGGAAACTGTTATTGCCTTTGGTTCCTTCCTCCATGCAGAAAATATTCTATGCAGACTCCGGTTCGGTAGCCGTAGAAGTGGCACTGAAAATGGCTGTACAATATTGGTATGCAGCAGGAAAACCGGAAAAGAACAATTTCGTGACTATCCGTTCCGGCTATCACGGTGATACGTGGAATGCCATGTCTGTATGTGATCCGGTGACGGGTATGCACAGTCTTTTCGGTTCGGCATTGCCTGTACGTTATTTTGTCCCGTCCCCCACTTCCCGGTTCGACGGAGAATGGAATCCGAAAGATATACTACCTCTACAAGAGATGATTGAAAAACATTCAAAAGAGTTAGCGGCGCTTATTCTGGAACCGGTGGTACAGGGAGCAGGCGGGATGTGGTTTTATCATCCGCAGTACCTGCGCGAAGCAGAAAAGCTTTGCCGGAAGCACGATATTCTTCTTATTTTCGATGAGATAGCAACGGGATTCGGACGAACCGGTAAACTTTTTGCTTGGGAACATGCCGGAGTAGAACCGGATATAATGTGTATCGGTAAAGCACTGACCGGAGGATATATGACACTTTCTGCTGTATTGACCAGCAACCGGATAGCAGATACCATCTCCAACCATGCACCGGGAGCTTTTATGCACGGACCTACATTTATGGGGAATCCACTTGCGTGTGCAGTGGCTTGCGCTTCCGTTCGCCTGCTGCTCGAATCCGGTTGGCAAAAGAATGTGAAGCGAATCGAAACTCAACTGAAAGAAGAACTGGCTCCTGCACGGGAATTTCCGGAAGTGGCTGATGTACGAATACTCGGAGCCATCGGAGTCATTGAGATGAAACGTCCGGTAAATATGGCCTATATGCAACGAAGATTTGTGGAAGAAAGAATCTGGGTACGTCCCTTTGGCAAGCTGGTATATCTGATGCCGCCTTTCATCATCACTTCGGAACAATTAAGCAAACTGACTTCCGGCTTACTTAAAGTTATTCAAAAAAGATGACAGATAAGAAGAATATTACCAGATTTTCACCCAAGAATCTGTTCCTCGGTGAGCAAAAGGGTGTTCCTCGGTGAGGAACGGGCCTTTCCTCACCGAGGAAGGATGCCTTGGTCGGTGAGAAACTTTCGGGATACTTCTTTAGACAATAAACATCTTATAGACAACTGATTACGCTTTCAACCATCCATATATCGAATACTTATTACTTAAAACAATAATTCATGACATTAGAACATATAAACCAGGAACTCCAGACCTTGAAAGAGAAAAAGAACTACCGTTCTCTCCCACCGCTTATTCACGAAGGACGAGATGTTCTGCTGAACGGACAACGAATGTTGAACCTATCTTCTAATGATTATCTCGGGCTGTCCAATGACATTTCATTGAGAAAGGAATTCTTAAAAACACTCACCCCTGAAACATTCCTGCCTACTTCCTCCTCTTCCCGGTTACTGACCGGCAATTTTAGTGACTATCAGAAGTTGGAGCAACAGCTAGCCACGATGTTCGGAACGGAAAGTGCACTTATATTCAATAGTGGTTATCATGCCAATACAGGAATACTTCCTGCCATTTGCAATACTCACACACTTATTCTTGCCGACAAGCTAGTGCATGCAAGCCTGATAGACGGAATTAAATTATCATCAGCTAAATGTATTCGGTATCGTCACAATGATATTTCCCAGTTGCAACGACTGATTGCTGAAAATCATAACGCTTATGAGCAGCTTATTATTGTTACCGAAAGTATCTTCAGCATGGATGGCGATGAAGCTGATCTTCCCGCTCTCATTCAACTCAAAAAGAGTTATTCCAATGTTCTTCTTTATGTAGATGAGGCTCATGCTTTTGGTGTACGAGGAAAAAAAGGATTAGGATGTGCCGAAGAACAGGACTGTATCAACGATATAGACTTTTTGGTAGGAACATTCGGAAAAGCCATTGCTTCGGCAGGTGCCTATATTGTCTGTCGGCAACTCATTCGGGAATATCTTATTAATAAAATGCGCACGTTTATATTCACCACCGCACTTCCTCCTATCAATATTCAGTGGACTTCGTGGGCGTTAGAACGCCTTTCAGCTTTACAACATAAGAGGGCTCACCTGCTACAAATCAGTGAAAAGCTAAAGGTAGCCCTTACAGCCAAAGGATATAATTGCCCATCGGTGAGCCATATTGTACCTATGATTATAGGAGCCAGTGAAGATACCATATTGAAAGCAGAAGAACTCCAGCGCAAAGGATTCTATGCATTGCCCGTCCGTCCGCCTACCGTACCCGACGGAACTTCACGTATCCGTTTTTCACTGACAGCAGACATCACTGAACATGAAATTGACCAACTCATCAAATTGATAAACGAATGAAGCAGCATTTTATCATAAAGAATAATCAGAAGCATCTATTGCTTTTCTTCGCCGGTTGGGGGATGGACGAAACTCCTTTCCTGACCATTCATCCTACAGATAAGGACTGGATGATTTGCTATGACTACCGTTCATTAGCATTTGATACCGACTTATTAGAAACCTATTCCCAGATTACACTTATCGCCTGGTCGATGGGAGTCTGGGCAGCTTCGCAAATCATGAAGCAGTACCCACATCTGCCTGTCTCCCAAAGTATCGCCATCAACGGCACCCTCTACCCCATACACGAAACCAAAGGTATCGCTCACTCTATTTTCGATGGCACACTTCAAGGGCTGAATGAACAAACCTTGCAAAAATTTCAAAGAAGAATGTGTGGTTCAATAGCTGACTATAAAACTTTTCAAACCATATCCCCCCAGCGTCCGATGGAAGAACTCAAAGAAGAACTTGCCGCTATACAACAACAATATTTATCATTGCCGCCCTCTGATTTTAAATGGCAAAAAGCTATCATAGGAAAAGGCGACCGCATTTTCCTCCCGGATAACCAATATTTGGCATGGGAAAACCAAGTGGACTCTCTTGAACAAGTGGAAGCGGCACATTACCAACAAGAGCTTTTTAACACGATACTCATGCAGCCGGAGAACTGATGCATCCATCATTTTAAAATAAAGTGATTATCAAGTATATCAGCCTATTAAACAAATATTGATTATGAATAAACGACTAATCGCAGAACGTTTTTCAAAAGCTATCACTACCTATCCAAAGGAAGCAAACGTGCAACGGCAAATAGCAGGTAAAATGATTCGTTTGCTTACAGAACACATACCTTCTCCCTGCTCGAAAGTAATTGAATTTGGCTGCGGAACCGGTATTTACTCCCGTATGCTGCTCCAAGCCCTCCGTCCGGAAGAGTTATTACTTAATGACCTTTGCCCCGATATGAAATATTGCTGTGAGGACTTATTAATGAAGAAGCAGGTTTCTTTTCTTCCGGGAGATGCCGAAACAGTCTCTTTCCCCACCGAAAGTACATTGATAACTTCCTGCTCCGCCTTGCAATGGTTCGAATCACCAGAAAACTTTTTCGAAAGGTGTAATACCCTACTCAATAATCAGGGTTATTTTGCTTTTAGCACTTTTGGAAAAGAAAACATGAAAGAAATACGCGAACTTACCGGCAACGGACTTCCTTATCGTTCACGGGAAGAGCTCGAAGTAGCTTTGTCACCCCATTTTGACATACTGTATTCAGAAGAAGAGCTTATCCCGCTTTCGTTCGAAGACCCGATAAAAGTACTATATCACTTGAAGCAAACCGGAGTCAATGGCTTATCAACGCAATCCTCTCCTACCGGAAAACAAGAGAACGATTTGTGTTCATCAGACAACAATTCAAAGAATAATTCAAGAACTAATTCTAAGAACAATCTCCCCCAACAACAGTGGACTCGTCGTGACTTGCAACTCTTCTGTGAACGTTACACGCAGGAATTTACTCAGGGCACTTCTGTGTCCTTAACATATCACCCTATTTATATCATCGCAAAAAAGAAAAAAGTATGAAACAGAATGTATATTTCGTAAGCGGTATCGACACTGATGCCGGAAAAAGCTATGCCACCGGCTTTCTAGCTCGTGAATGGAACAAGAACGGGCATCGCACCATCACCCAGAAATTTATTCAAACGGGAAATGTAGGTCATTCCGAAGATATTGACCTACATCGGCAAATCATGGGAATCCCTTTCACCAAAGAAGACCAAGAGGGACTAACCATGCCGGAGATTTTCTCTTATCCCGCCTCTCCGCATCTTGCTTCCCAGCTGGATAACCGCCCCATCGACTTTGATAAAATAAAACGTGCGACCGAAGAATTGAGTGAACGGTATGACTCTGTTTTACTTGAAGGAGCAGGCGGCCTTATGGTTCCCCTGACAACTGAACTTTTAACCATTGACTACATCGTCCAAGAAAAATATCCGCTTATCTTTGTTACTTCGGGCAAACTGGGGAGTATCAATCATACCCTGCTTAGTCTCGAAGCAATACAAAAACGCGGCATTGTACTAGATACCGTATTATATAATTTATATCCTACCGTAGAAGACAAGACGATTCAGAATGATACAATGGAATTTATCCGGACCTGGCTGAAAAAGTATTTTCCGGAAACGAAGTTTATACTGGTTCCGGAAATAAAAAAGAATCTATAGAAAAGTAATCACCGACTACTTTCACTCAACAACAATCGTACTCTTTTGTGGATTATGGCTATCATAAGTAACTTTCACCGGATACATATAGCCATAATCCTTTTTTTAAACAGTAGTCGAATATTTATCTAAAGCCTTTCTCAATGTTCTTTCCGAAATCGGTTTGGTCACAAAGTCATTACAACCCATCTCCAATGCCAATTCTTTATCCGCCTCAAAAGCATAAGCCGTCAAAGCAATGATTGGAATTTCTTTAGAATAAGAGCGGATAATATGGGTTGCTTCCAGTCCATCCATACGCGGCATTTTTACATCCATCAGGATTAAGTCCGGTTGGTACTGCTTATACATTTCGATAGCTTCCACTCCGTCTTTAGCCCAAAGCAATGTATATTCCCTGCCAATCAGATTCTTCAGCAAGATAAAATTGCTCTCCACATCTTCTGCTACCAGAATCTTCTTAATCTGTTGTACACGATTGACTGTATTTCCTTTAGATACCACTTTCGACTCTTTAAAGAATTTACCATGCTCTCCGGTTTCTTCATAAGGGATCGTGAAATAGAATGTGGAGCCTTTACCCAGTTCGGAAGTCACCCCTATTTCTCCACCGATTTTTTCGATAATCATCCGACAGATAGACAGACCTAATCCTGTCCCTTGGGCAAAAGAGTTCAGTTTGACAAAACGCTCGAAGATATGATCTACCTTTTCCGGTTCTATCCCTATTCCTGTATCCTTTACATACACACGAATATCCTTATCCATTCGTCCAAAACCAAAACGGATCTCTCCTTCATAAGTAAACTTACTTGCATTAGTCAGGAAATTCGTTATCACCTGCATGATACGGTTCTGATCTCCCTCCATGAGCAAATCCTCCTCCTCATTATCAAAGACAAGAGTTACCCCTTCTTTCACACGTTCTTTATGAACAGTATAAATTGTTCGGCAGACCTCTCCCAGATTCATTGGACGTTTGATATATTCCAGTGTCCCGGCTTCTATCTTCGATAAATCCAGAATATCATTAATCAATTGCAACAAAATATCCGAATTCTGATTGATTATATCCGAATAGAGTTTTTTCTCTTCAGCAGTTTCGGCAGAAGGCAATAACTGGGAGAATCCTACAATGGCATTCAGCGGGGTCCGGATCTCATGACTCATGTTAGCAAGGAAAGCGCTTTTCAATCTGTCGGATTGCTCCGCTTTAATCCTTGCCTTAATCAGCTCCTGCTCAATATTCTGAAGATTAGTAATATCCCACGAAATACCAATCAGCAACGGTTTACGTCCCTCCATCGGTACAAGTGCTTTCAATGTCTGCACGATACGCGCTTCTCCATTAGCGGACAGATAAGTTTCCTGCATATCAATGCGCTTATGAGTCTGAAGTAATTCCAAATCATCCTGACGGAATTTCTCCGCATCTCCATGCACCGGAAATATCTCATAATCCGTATGCCCGATAGCTTTAGATGCCGGAATACCCGAATGATCGGCAAATGCCTTGTTCCAATACAAATATCTAAAATCATCTTCCGGGTCCTTCACACACAAATAGACCGGAATATTATTTAAAATACCATCCAACAATAAATTCAATTCACGGAGTTCATCCCGTTTCTTGATAACATCGGTAATGTCCTGCGTAAAGAACCAGGTGAGTTCCTGATTATTTTCACGAATCAGGAAAGTAGATACCTGATGTACTCTCTCCTTCGTATGCCCGTAAGGTATATAAGCCGCCCGATAAGCCAAACTTCCTTCATGATCGCGTATCATCTGAAGCTTTTGCTCCCACGCCTCCTTGTCGGTCATAGAGACACGCAAATCATATATTTTTGTGTACCCAACTCCTGCGTTACACCGTATTCTTCTATAAATTGCTTATTTGCATAAACCAGCGTTCCATCTTCCGCCACAGCAAGAATACTGTCACTCACCTTATCAAGCACACTTTTAAAAACTTCCAATTGTCTTTGGGTAGCCACTCGTTCCGTTATATCACGACACATGATCAGCACATATTCCTCATCCAACGGAAAGATACGGTTCTCGTAATAATGGCGTTCACCATTAAAATCCAGTTCATGGTGTGCAGTTGAAACAGTTCCGGTGGTGATAGCATGACGCATATTGGAGTGAATATTCTGATATGCTTCCGGTGGAACCATATCCTGCATACGCATCCCTCTAAAATCCTTGTTTGATATTCCTACATGGTTGGTTTCCTCATTGGAAACAACTTCAATACCTACCTCACTCTGATTGAAGACAGTCAGCATATCGGGAAGAGAGTCTAGTATTCTAACAGCATATTTTTCTTTAAAACTAACAGGACGATCGTTATATTTCTCATCCCTAAGGGTAGAAAGTTCTTTTCTAAGCTGCTCGTTTTCTTTTTTAAGTGCTTCTAACTGTTCTAATAATGCTTCTTTGCTTTGTTCGATACTCATAATGTAACGGTGTAAATACGTACTTATCTGCCAAAAGTAAATATTTTTTTGAATAAAAGCACGTATTTACCCCGTTTTTTTCAAAGAATTACTCAATTACCATAATCCGGTCGTTCAATCCCACCTTCATGCCATCTTCCACGAATACTTCTTTCACAACTCCATCCGTCACCGAACGTATCTCATTCTCCATTTTCATCGCCACCAATACACAAAGCGGATCACCCCGCTTCACGAGATCTCCTTTCTTTACATACGTCTTCAGGATAACTCCCGGCATCGGTGCCTGTACCACCTGACGCCCTACGGATTCAGCAGCAGTGCGGGCATTATGTATCTTCTCCATTTCTCCCTGCAATTCAATCTGATAAAGCTCCCCTTTATTCATAATCGTATATGAATTATTGGAAGAAGGAGAAATCTGCACTCCATGCGAGTGGTGATCAATGATGATCGAATGGATAGAGTCGCCACCCATGTTATAATCGACCTCATATATCTTACCATTGACTGCAATCTTCTTGATTGGTCCGTCCTCCAGAATCTCCACCTTATATTCACTGTCCGGCATATCCTGGAGCTTGGCGTAATATGTAGCTAATGTTGTACCCATAATCTGTTCCGTTATTTATTAGTCTCAAATCAATAATTATTAGCAGTCATCTGCAATTTACCATAATACTTCCAGAGTGATTCTCCTACTACCGGGAGTGTTGTTGCACGGGAAGCCGCTTCTTTCTCACGCTCGTAATGTCGCACTGCGGCAGCAATGACAGCCACTGTCGGATCTGTATTCTGACGACGTTTCAGGTCTTCCTTATCGAAGCGTGTATCAATAAACGTCGTGTCATATTCACCTTTCAGGAAAGCTGCGTTCTTCAATACACGTTGATGGAAAGGAATCGTTGTCTTAATTCCCAGAATCTTATACTCGCGCAAAGCACGTGCCATATTGGAAATGGCCGATGCACGGGTACGCCCCCAACAACATAGCTTGGCAATCATCGGGTCATAATGCAGAGAGACTTCAAATCCGGCATAAGCGGCACTGTCAAGACGCAGGTTACGTCCCTCGGGAGCTTCACGGACAGTAATCACACCGGGAGAGGGCATGAAGTTATTCTCCGGATCTTCGGCGTAAATACGACATTCGATCGCTGCTCCGCTAAACTCAATATCATCCTGTTTGTAAGGTAATGGATTTCCGGCAGCAACAGTTATCATATCCCGTACCAAGTCAACGCCTGTGCACTCCTCCGTCACAGGATGCTCTACCTGCAAACGGGTATTCATCTCGAGAAAATAGAAGTTCTGGTCCTTATCCATCATAAACTCCAATGTCCCGGCACTGTAATAACCTATTTTTTTACAGGCTTCCACGGCTACCTTCAACATCTTCTTTCTCGTCTCCTCTTTCACAAAAGGAGAAGGACTTTCTTCTATCACCTTTTGGTTACGACGCTGAATGGAACATTCACGTTCATACAGATGAACGACATTTCCATACTTATCTCCCATGATCTGAACTTCGATATGATGCGGATTCTCAATATATTTTTCAATATAAACCGCATCATTGCCAAAGGATGTCCCTGCTTCGGATTGCGACAAACGGAGAGCAGTTTCCACCTCTTCTTCCGTACGTACCAGACGCATACCTTTTCCTCCACCTCCCGCAAGTGCTTTCAGCATAATGGGATAGCCAACTTCATTAGCTACCTTCTTCACTTCATCAATGCCCTGTACGGGTGTTTCGGTTCCGGGCACAATAGGCAATCCTGCTTCCCGCATAATCTTACGGGCCTCCGTCTTGATTCCCATTTTGGAAATAATATCCGCACTCGGTCCGATAAAAATCACTCCCTCTTCTTCGCAACGGCGGGCAAAATCCGCATTCTCCGACAGGAAACCATATCCCGGATGAATAGCGGCTCCGGTCTTTTTGGCAATGGACAATATCAATTCCGGCTTTAGGTAGGAGGTATCTTCGGGCGATTCGGAGATGCAATAGGCTTCTTCCGCATAACGCACGTGCAAAGCTCCGCGGTCTACATGGGTATAAACAGCCACTGTCGAGATATTCATCACCCGACAAGTCCGAAAGATGCGCATCGCTATCTCACCCCGGTTGGCTACTAATATTTTTTTTATCATAATCTTTTTCTTTTTAGAAGTCAAAACTTAAAAGAGCAATTTAATAATTTTAGGCACGGATTTAATCCATAAACAGGCTTACAGCGGTAGATTAGAATGTTTCTTAGGAGGATTCGACTGCCGTTTGTTGGCAAGCATCTCGAAACTTCGAATCAACCGCAAACGGGTTACTGCCGGATCGATCACTTCATCCACATATCCCAGTTCCGCGGCCCGGTAAGGATTGGCAAACTTTCCGCGATAATCATCCTGAAGTTCTTTCCGTTTCTCTTCGGGTTTCTCGGCTTTATCTATTTCCTTACGGAAAAGGATATTCACAGCTCCATCCGGTCCCATCACCGCGATTTCGGCGGTAGGGAAAGCAAGATTTACATCTCCACGGATATGCTTGGAACTCATCACATCGTAAGCACCACCGTATGCTTTGCGGGTAATAACCGTCACTTTCGGCACCGTAGCCTCACAATAAGCATAAAGTAATTTTGCCCCGTTACGGATAATTCCGCCATATTCCTGATCGATTCCCGGAAGGAATCCCGGAACATCTACCAGTGTCAGTAAAGGGATATTGAAAGCATCACAGAAGCGGACAAAACGGGCGGCTTTGATAGACGCATTGATATCCAGTGTACCAGCAAGCACCAATGGCTGATTAGCCACCACTCCCACCGTTTTTCCATTCAGGCGGATATATCCCGTCACAATATTCGCAGCATATTCTGCCTGAAGCTCGAAGAAACTATTATCATCAGCCACCGCTTCTATCATCTCTTTTATATTATACGGCTGATTCGGATTGGACGGAATCAAATCTGCCAGTTCCGGAGTCAGGCGAGTCGGCGAATCGCTGGTCGCTACAAACGGAGGCTCTTCCATATTATTCCCCGGCAGATAGGAGATCAATTCACGAATATAATTGATGCACTCAATATCGTTTTCCGCAGAAAGATGGGCTACACCGGACTTTGTCATGTGCACGCCTACTCCACCGAGTTCTTCTTTTGTCACTTCTTCCTGTGTCACGCTTCTCACCACATCCGGTCCTGTAATAAACATATAACCGGAGTTTTTCACCATCAAAATAAAATCGGTCAATGCAGGAGAATAAACAGCACCACCGGCACAAGGTCCCATGATTGCGCTAATCTGTGGAATCACTCCGGATGCCATAGAATTGCGCAGGAATATCTCGGCATATCCGGCCAAAGAACGTACCCCTTCCTGAATTCGTGCACCGCCCGAGTCATTCAATCCGATGATGGGTGCTCCCATCTGCATGGCCATGTCCATCACTTTACAAATTTTCTTAGCGTGCGTCTCCGAAAGAGCTCCTCCAAATACGGTGAAATCCTGTGCGAATACATAAACCAGGCGCTTGCCAATCATACCATATCCCGTCACCACCCCGTCTCCGGCAAATTTCTGCTTTTCCATACCGAAATCGGTACACCGATGGGTTACCAACTTATCCAGTTCGATAAACGAACCTTTCTCCAATAATAAATCGATGCGTTCACGGGCGGTCAGTTTGCCCACAGAATGTTGTTTTTCAATGCGAGCGTCTCCGCCGCCTTTTTCTGCTTTCCTGTTCAGTTCTTCCAGGTTGCTAATAAGCTCTTTCATAGGCTGTAATTATTAAAGTTGTATGTGTGTGTAAAAATAAACAGTAATAAATGAAATCATTGTCATATTGATTACACAAAGGTACTTTTATATAATGAACGCATCATGCGTGGAAATTGTTAGCATTTATGCCTTAAAACATCTTTATCCATTTATTTAGGGAGCTTTTTTTTGCAGGTTGCGACAACAAACTTCCCCGCTTTTCTGTTTATCGCTTATCATTTTTAATAAAACCTATACCCTAACAAAATGAGAACAATTAAAATCTTATTAGCAGCCGGTTTCCTGCTCGTGTTCGGTACAAGTATTCATGCACAGGTACAACGGAATGAAACCTATCTACCCCAATTTGCCATCAAGACCAATGCTCTCTATTGGGCCACTTCTACGCCCAATTTAGGAATCGAAGTGGGATTGGCAAAGAAACTGACTCTCGACATATCCGGTAACTACAATCCGTGGAAATTTGGTGACGACCGTCAAATCAAGCATTGGCTCGTTCAGCCGGAATTACGCTATTGGCTCTGCGAACGTTTCAACGGAAGTTTCTTCGGTTTGCACGGACATTACGGAGAAATGAATGTCAGCAATCTGAATATATTCGGAATGGGGCACGACCGTTACGACGGGAATGTATACGGAGCGGGTATCTCTTATGGTTATCAATGGATAATAAGCAAACGTTGGAGCATGGAGGCCACCATAGGCGTCGGATATGCCCACCTGAAATATGATAAATACGCCCGTGGCGACGGAGGAGAGAAGCTGGGACATAACAACCGCAATTACTTCGGTCCAACCAAAGTCGGTTTAAGCTTCATTTATATCATCAAATAATCGAACCTTCCAAAAACTTACAAAGATGAAAAGAAAACTTATCTATCTATTTATAGCCTTTGCCGCCGCAATATTGCCGGCACATGCACAGAAATTTCTGAATGATGAACTCACTCTCTCCAATGTATCGTTATGGCAACAAGGCAACTCGCTCTATGTCGGAATGACTTTTGACATGAGCAAACTGACAATAGGCTCCACCCGAAGCCTCAGCCTGATTCCTTTATTGACAGACGGACAGCACAACGTCCCCCTGCAAGAAATTATCGTCAACGGTAAAAGACGCGAAAAGGCCTATATCCGCGGACTAGCCATTACCAAACAGGAACCGACTGCTCTTATCGTCCCTTATAACAAACGGGAGACTTTTAATTATACGCAGATCATTCCATATAAGCCTTGGATGAGCAACGCCTCCTTACAGCTCGTGGAGAATTTATGCGGCTGTGGCAATTATCAGGAGATGAACGCGCAAGAATTAATCACCAACGACGTATCTACCGAAGCCAAACGGTTAAGTGCCATGTCTCCTTTCGTCGCCTATATCCAGCCTACGGTAGAAGTTGTGAAAAACCGTAGCGAACAATATGAAGCTCATCTGGATTTCCCGGTCAACAAATCAGTTATCCTTACCGACTTTATGAATAATCATACCGAACTGGTGAATATTCATTCCATGTTCGCCAAGATTCAGAATGATAAGAACTTGACTATAAAAGGAATCGGAATCGAAGGTTTCGCCTCTCCCGAAGGACCGCTGGCCTTCAATGAACAGCTTTCCAAGAAACGTGCGGAAGCCTTGAAAGATTATCTGGTCAAGAATGAGAAAGTTTCTTCCAAACTTTATAAAGTGACTTTCGGCGGCGAAAACTGGGGACGGACTGGTGAAAGCTTTAAAGTCCTCGTCCATGAAAGACAAGGAAACTTTCCTGAATATTATCAAAAATACGACTGATGACGCCAAACGGAAACAGGAAATCATGCGTGTGGGCGGTGGAGCTCCCTATCGTAGTATGCTCAAGGAAATCTATCCGGGATTGCGTAAGGTGAATTGTAAGATCGACTATACCGTCGTCAATTTCGACGTAGAACAAGGACGCATCATCATTCGTGAGAATCCGAAGTATTTGAGCCTGAATGAAATGTATCAGGTAGCCAACAGTTATCCGAAAGGTAGCAAAGATTTCGTGAATGTATTCGATATCGCAGTACGTATGTATCCTACCGACCAGGTAGCCAACCTGAATGCCGCTGCCGTCGCCTTATCACAGAAAGACTTGAATACAGCCGTGAAATATATGGAAAAAGCAGACCACACAACTGCCGAATTTATGAACAATACCGGAGTTTACAATTTCCTGAACGGAGATATCCAACGTGCTATGGCCGCATTCGAACAAGCTGCCAAATTAGGTAACGAAGCAGCTCAGGCGAACCTGAAACAGTTACAGCAAATATTAAATGTGAAGATGAAATAAATAGAAAAATCTATTTGCCGCATCGACCCAAGTGAGACGTTTGTTTGTTATACTCATAACAAATGAACGTCTTACTTTTTAAAACCAGACTATTATGACCTTGATTCTTGCTATCATTCCGGTACTATTATTAATCATATTAATGGCATTCTTCAAAATGCCGGGCGACAAAAGTAGTATCATTTCCTTAGTGGTAACCATGCTGATTGCACTTTTCGGCTTCACCTTTTCTGTGGACAATCTGTTTTATTCCTTTCTATACGGAGCGTTAAAAGCTGTCTCCCCTATTTTAATCATTATACTAATGGCTATTTTCAGCTACAACGTATTGCTGAAAACAGAAAAAATGGAGATTATAAAGCAACAGTTCGCTTCCATTTCCACCGATAAGAGTATTCAGGTATTGTTATTGACTTGGGGATTCGGCGGATTGCTGGAAGCGATGGCGGGATTCGGAACGGCAGTTGCTATTCCGGCAGCGATTCTTATCAGCCTGGGGTTCAAGCCGATATTCTCGGCTACGGTCAGCTTGATAGCGAATAGTGTGGCTACTGCTTTCGGAGCTATCGGAACGCCGGTGCTCGTACTGGCAAAGGAGACGAATCTGGATGTTCTGAACCTTAGTACCAATGTCGTATTGCAATTATCAGTCCTCATGTTCCTTATTCCGTTTGTATTGCTTTTCCTTACCGACCCCAAACTGAAATCACTCCCCAAGAATCTGTTCTTGGCTTTATTGGTAGGCAGTGTTTCTTTAATCAGCCAATACCTCGCAGCCAGATATATGGGAGCGGAATCTCCGGCTATCATCGGAAGCATCCTGTCTATCATCGTCATCGTCCTTTATGGCAAACTGACTGCATCCAAAGAAGAAAAGGCACGGAAAAGCTCGTTGAAGACGAAAGATATTCTGAATGCATGGAGTATTTATCTGCTTATTCTCGTCCTTATTATTCTTACAAGCCCACTATTCCCGGGATTGCGCCATACATTGGAAAATAACTGGATAACGAAAATCAGTCTGCCTATCAATGCTTCTACCGTAAATTACACTATTTTATGGCTGACTCATGCGGGAGTATTGCTTTTCGTGGGTACTTTTATCGGTGGATTGATACAGGGAGCAAAAGTAAAGGACTTGTTCACCGTACTTTGGAATACGGTGAAACAGTTGAAAAAAACTTTCGTCACGGTTAATCTGCCTGGTCGGATTATCCACCATTATGGACGCTTCGGGAATGATTGCCGTTATTGCCACGGCACTCGCCACTGCTACCGGAAGTTTATATCCGCTGTTCGCACCGGTCATCGGTTGCCTGGGAACATTTATTACCGGAAGCGACACCTCATCCAATATCCTTTTCGGCAAACTGCAAGCAAGTGTAGCGGGACAAATTCATGTCAGCCCCGATTGGCTTTCCGCTGCAAATACGGTAGGGGCTACGGGCGGTAAGATTATCTCCCCGCAAAGTATCGCTATTGCCACTTCCGCCGGAAACCAGCAGGGTAAAGAGGGGGAAATCCTGAAAGCAGCTATTCCGTACGCATTAACTTATGTGCTAATTACCGGAATTATCGTCTATATTTTCAGTTAGTTCCCGAAAAGTATTTCTTTGTCGGAATAATTTTAATTCCATGAGGTTCTTCTTCAAATTTGGTGGTAAAATTAATTAAGAAAATAATAATTTGATAGTTGATAGTCGATAGTATTCTCCATTCTCCTCCTTCGGGAAGGAGGAGTACCCGTAGGGGGAGGTGGTAGGTGAATGCGTAAGTCGGTTATTATCAGCATTGTGTATCCACCTACCACCCCGGCTTTCAGCCACCCCTCCTTCCCGAAGGAGGGGAATGGAGATACCACCGACTGGTTAAATTACCACCAAATTTGAAGAAGAATCTTAAGGCAAAAAATAACTTTCATGACTCTCATTCTTTTTGCTAATATGCTGGTATCCTGATAAATAAGTATGATATATCATTCCGAACTCCGGTATCTATCATACTTTCTTCATGAAAAATGAGCATCTGTCATTCCTGTTTTACTGCTTTTATTGTTTAATCTTTCCCAGTATTTGCCCGCACATAAATTATATGGCTACCGCTTCCAATGGTGTCGAGTACCCCTTCTTTCACCCAACCGTTCAACTCATTCAGCGCTTTGTTCTTCAGGAGTCCCGTCAGTTGCGTATATTCCTTGCGTCGTATCATCGGACGTTCATCCAGAAATCTCTCCAACCTGCGACGACGTTCTTCCACCGGAATTTCGGCAGAATGTGCAAATCCCGACTTCGCTTTTTCTACAAATCCACGAACCTTCTTTCGGAAAGAAGATGAAGGACGAAAAATTTTACATTGTCGAAATAGATTGGACTGCGCATGTATCTCTTTTGGCATCCATTACCGGACGTGCTTTTCAACTTTGGCTGAAAAATATCCGAGGTCGCCCAATTGAACGTGATAACCACTGACTAAATATTCAGATATTTTATTTTCAATCGCCAGCTGAACTCCTTCGATGTCTGCCGGGGTAAAACTGGAAGCCTGGGCGATCTCTTTTACAATGCGTTTAAAGTCGATAGTCCCGTTCGATACGATGCGGGGATACAACGGCTGTTTATCTTCATCTTCTTTTGAAGACGGCTTTTTGCGAAAATCATACTTTGCGTACATCTCTTTTCTTTTATTGGTTAATGTGGGTGAAATGCCTTTCCAAAGGCGCTCTAATGCTTGTTTTGCAGTAAGATAACCTACCTCTGCTGCCTGAATAATCAGCTTGGAGCAGCTGCTTTTTTCGGGCACACATTTGTGGGCTGTACAGCCCGCGAATGTAAACTGCACAGCCCGCATACATGGGCTGTACGGCACACGTATGCGGGCTGAAGTCTTACTGCCTGCAAAGATACATTATCCTGGCTTTATTTGCAAATTTAGTAAGTATTATTTCTGTAAAATAAAGCCGTATGATGCGGCAAATAAAGATACGGAAATTTGTTTGGACGAAGTGCTTGTTGTATCTTTGTATAGTTATAGTGCAGCTTTCCCTTTTACTAGAATGAATAATAAAAAAAGATGAAAATAACATTAGTCAGAGACGATGGCAAGGTAAATACCTTACGGACGTTGAAAATAGAGCTCCTTCTGGAGCAGATGAAAACGGAAGTCAAGGCGCAACCTGTCTCCAAAATGAGGGAAGCTTTGAGATATACTCTTCCGGGAAATTCGATTGAAGGGGTACGTAAGGTTCCCAAAGTGATTCCTGCCGCAGCTTTTGTCCGTAAAGAAGGAGTGATGACTTTGAACGAATATAACGGCATAGTGATGATGGAAGTCAATCATCTTTCGGGAAGGACGGAAGCCGACGAGATAAAGGAATTAGTCAAAGAGTTTCCGCAAACGTTCCTCGCTTTCACAGGCTCCTCCGGTAAATCAGTCAAAATATGGGTACGGTTCACTTATCCGGACGATCGCTTGCCGGTCTCACGCGAGCAGGTAGAGCTTTTTCATGCGCATGCTTATCAGACGGCCGTGAAATATTATCAGCCGCAACTGCCTTTTGATATTGAACTGAAAGAACCGTTGCTCGAACAATATTGTCGGTTGACGTACGATCCCGAACTTTATTTCAATCCGGAAGCGATGCCCATTTACATGAAGCAGCCCGTCAGCCTTCCCTCCGAAACGGCTTTCATCAGGCGAACGCGGGAAACCGATTCTCCTTTGCAACGAATGGCGCCCGGATATGAGAACTATGAAGCGTTGTCGGTGCTTTTCTCCGCTGCATTCAACAGGGCGCTTGAGGAACTGGACGGATATCGGGAGGGAGACGATATACAACCGTTGCTGGTGTGTCTGGCGGAGCATTGCTTCCGGGCGGGTATTCCCGAAGAAGATACCGTGCGGTGGACGAAGGCGCATTACAGGCTCCCTTCGGACGAGTTGCTGATTCGCGAAACGGTGAAAAGTGTATACCGGACCGCCAAAGGATTCGGAAAGAAGAGCAGTTTGACGGCCGAACAGCTTTTCGCCATGCAGATGGATGAATTTATGAAGCGTCGTTATGAATTCCGATACAATGCGTTGACCACGGAGGTGGAATATCGCGAACGGCATAGTTTCAACTTCTATTTTCGCCCGGTAGACAAGCGGGTATTGGCGAGTATTACGATGAACGCCATGTGTGAAGGAGTGAAAATGTGGGACAGGGATGTCATCCGTTATCTGGATTCCGACCATGTGCCTGTCTATCATCCTGTGGAGGATTTCTTGTACCACTTGCCTCGCTGGGATGGTAAAGACCGGATTCTGGAACTGGCTAACCGCGTTCCCTGTGATAATCCGCACTGGGCACCGTTGTTCCGGCGATGGTTCCTGAGCATGACTGCCCATTGGATGGGGATGGATAAAAGACATGCGAACAGCACTTCGCCTTTGCTGATTGGCCCGCAGGCATACCGGAAGTCCACCTTTTTGCAGAATGCTTCTTCCTCCTGCTTTACAGGCGTACTATACGGACAGCATTGATTTCAGTCGGAAGCGGGATGCGGAGTTGTATCTGAATCGCCTTTTTGCTTATTAATATGGATGAATTCGACCAGATAAGTCCCACCCAGCAGGCTTTTCTGAAGCATATTCTGCAAAAACCGGTGGTGAACACGCGCCGTCCGAATGCTTCGGCGGTGGAAGAACTTCGCCGGTATGCTTCGTTCATCGCTACAAGCAATCATCGGGATTTGTTGACGGATACTTCCGGTAGCCGTCGTTTCATCGGCATTTACATGACGGGAGGCATAGATGTGTCGCGTCCCATTGATTATGAACAATTGTATGCACAGGCGTTGGGAACTGCTTTATCATAACGAACGTTATTGGTTTGACTCCGAAGAAGAGGCTATCATGACGGAAAGCAATCGTGAGTTTGAACAATCACCTGCCATCGAACAATTATTTATGGTTTATTATCGTGGGGCAGAAGAAGAGGAGGAAGGTGAATGGCTGTTGGCTATCGATATCCTGCGACGGATTCAGAAAGCAAGTAAGATGACATTCTCTGCCAGACAGGCTTCTTATTTCGGACGTATCTTGCAACGGCTTGGGGTGAAATCCAGGCGGAAAACGTATGGTACGTATTATCATGTCGTACCTTTGGAGGTAAAATAGATACTTCATTTTAATAGTATAAGTATGATAGATACCGGAGATAATAGTTATCTATCATACTTATAGCTTTAATTATAAGGGATTTATGAAAAAGAATGAAAGTATGATACTTGCTTTTTTATTCATAAAGACGATATTTGTTTCTCATCTTCTTGTAATCCTGTAACTCCTTTTGCCAACTATTCCGGATAGTCTCTTCCGAATCACCTCTGAGGATAGCTTTGCGTACACTATCCGTGCCCATGAGCAAG
>ENA-OPZZ01000091-OPZZ01000091.1-human-gut-metagenome-genome-assembly--contig:-NODE-91-length-67004-cov-6.688398_pt1 | contig 67004 bp, 45 predicted proteins | sample MGYA00242487_ERZ504511 | MGnify/ENA primary metagenome ERZ504511 (study PRJEB26092, sample SAMD00036241) | human gut metagenome | host: Homo sapiens | study: EMG produced TPA metagenomics assembly of... | reverse complement strand
GCTTCGGACAGGATTATAACTCTACATCAAGCGGTCATTCGATGATAGACATTAGTTGGAGGCTTCAGATTGTCCCCATATCTGTTTTGATAACCTGAAATGAATCCACTATGAATAATGTAGGCTAGAGAAGGGGACTACGAATGGTACAATTACCGATTTTGATGGTAGATTTACGTTGAATGTAATTCCTGGCACTACACTAATAATCTCTTATATTGGTTATAAGACGGTAGAAATGAAAACTGTAGCAGGACAACCAATAAATTTAACATTGACTGAGGACAGCGAAATGTTGGAAGAAGTGGTAGTGGTAGGGTACGGTACAATGCGTAAGAAAGACTTGACAGGTTCGGTAGTACAAATTAACCCTTCCAAGATTGCTGATCAAAATCCGACTTCTGTTCAAGATGTTTTGCGCGGTACACCAGGATTGCAAATAGGTTATGATGCATCGGCTAAAGGTAGTGATGCTTCTATTTTGCTACGTGGACAGAATTCTTTAGGTACCAATGCAAGCCCAATGATTGTATTGGACGGTATGGCTTTTTATGGTGAACTTTCTGAAATTAATCCTGATGATATTGCACAAATTGATGTGTTGAAGGATGCTTCTTCTGCTGCTATTTATGGTGCTAAGGCTGCTGCCGGTGTCATTATTATCACGACAAAGAAAGGTAAGGAGGGTAAGCCGGTTATTAATGTAGGTGCTAATCTTTCGGTTTCTAGAAAATCAGATTATCGCGATTATTTTGATGCGGCTGGTTATTTGAAATTTCATCAGGACTGGCGTAAAATGTATTATACGTATGGACAGGGTGAGGATGGTTTGTATGACTACTATCAAGCAAAAGATGGTAGTGGTAATTTGTTATATCCAGCTGGTTATTATGATGACCCCCGTACCTTGACAGAAGGAGAACAGAAAGCATGGGCCTCCAATATAGGTGTCAGTGGTATTGGTCTTAGTGAAGGTGAATCCATGCTTGGTCTGTTTGCCCGTCGTTTAGAATTCAATAATTCTCCGATGATGATGGAAAATTTTTTGAATGGTCGTATGGTTGATTGGAATGATGCCACTTTCCGCACTGGTTTCAATCAAGATTATAATGCAAGTATTTCGGGAGCTACTGAACGTGTGAATTATTACTTTTCATTAGGTTACATTAATAATGAAGGAGCTGTACAGGGTAATGAATACAATGCTTTCCGTTCTAACATGAAAATCAATGCGAAGATTACAGATTGGTTGGAGGTAGGAGCGAATGTTAATTTCCAGGACCGTTCGGATGGAGATATTCAAGTATCTCTTGGAAGTAATTATTGGGATAATAATATGTTGCGTAATTCTCCATATGCTTCCATGTATGATAACAATGGTAATTATGAGCAATATCCTATGTCTGGTTTGCCTACCAATGGTGGGTACAATTACTACTTTGATCGTCAGTATTACGATTTGGAAAAGGGGTATACCGTATTAAATACTATTTTTAATGCAAAAATTACTTTGCCAGCAGGTTTTTCTTATCAATTCAATATTGCTCCTCGTTATCAGTGGTTCTATGACCGTTATTGGATGTCTGCTGATTTGCCTAATGCATCTGCTGCTGATCGAGGTGTGAATCGTGGTTGGTCGAAAAATTTTGATTGGAATTTGAACAACACCATTACATGGGACAAGATATTTGGCGAGCATCATTTCACCGCAACCTTAGTACAAGAGGCTGAAGAACACCGATATTGGAGTGATAATGTTAATGCACGTAACATCACGCCGAGTGATGCTCTAGGTTTCCATTATACGCAAGGGGCTAACAAGACTCAGAGTGGCTTTAGTACTAATGATACTCATTATACTGCTGCTTCCTATTTGGGGCGTTTATTCTATAGCTTCAAGGATCGTTATATGTTTACAGGAACATTCCGTCGTGACGGTTACTCCGGTTTCGGTTCTAATAATCCTTGGGGTAACTTTGGATCTGTTGGGCTTAGCTGGGTATTCTCTGAAGAAAATTTTATGTCTGATGCTCACGATTGGATGGATATGGGTAAGTTGCGTTTGTCTTGGGGAACTAATGGTAACCGTGAATTTGGAGATGTTTACTCTACGTTGTCTAATTTGTCACTGGCAGGTGGAAGTATGGTATATTACCAAAATGGTAACTCGAACGTTGTCAATCCACTTTATATGAGTCGTTTGGCTGCACCTAATTTAGAATGGGAAAAGACTAAAGCGTGGAATATCGGTTTGGATTTTTCATTTTTGAATGGAAGACTTACTGCTAACATGGATTATTATTTGAAGAAAACAACAGACATGATAATGAGCCAGCGTTTGCCGAGTTTTTCTGGTTTCGGTTCCATCATGGCCAATTTGGGTGAAGTACAGAACCAAGGCTTTGAAATCGCTTTGAATTCTACAAATATTCAAAATCGGAATTTTACATGGAATACTTCCGTCGGATTTTCTATTAATAAGAATAAAATTAACCATATCTACTATGATTATGACGAGAATGGTGTAGAGAAGGATGATACCTCCAATGGTTGGTTCATCGGTCAGGCAATCGGTACTATATGGTATTATGAAACCGATGGAGTTTGGCAGAATACTCCTGAAGACATTGCTTCTGCTGCTTTGGTAGGGCAGAAACCGGGTGATCCGAAAGTGGTGAATCACTATACTGAAGATGACCGGATTTTGGAAGATGGTACTCGCATACCTGTCTACAATGATAATGATAAGGTTTATCAAGGGACTACAGCTCCTCCTGTTTACTGGAATTTACGTAACGATTTCACTTTGTGGAAGGATTTGACTCTTTCTGTTTCATTATACTCTTATATGGGACACAAGAGCCGTGCTGGTTATTGGTTGAATCAGGAGAACGGAGGGTCACAGGTAACTAACGGCTTTAATGTGGCAGCTCGTAAATATTGGACTCCTGATAATCCGACTAATGATTATTGTCGTTTGAATGCTGCAGGTCCCAATACGGGGCTGGCTAATGGTGTAGATAAAGTTTACAACCGTAGTTTCGTTCGTTTGGATGATATAACTTTGGGTTATACTTTGCCACAGAAATGGACTAGGAAATTTATGATAGACCGCATCCGTCTTACTGCAAGCTGTAAAAACGTCTGTACTTTTGATAATTGGGAATATGGTGATCCCGAAACTGGCGGATTGGCTACACGCACTTTTAACTTTGGTATTAATGTAACACTCTAATTTCTGAAAAATATTATGAAAACAAGCAATACGATATTTACAAAAGCATGTATGGTACTGGCTGCGACCGCTTTGGTGAACGTTGGCTGTACGGATGATTTTTTGAAACAGGACCCTTTGTCGTTTTACAATCCCGAAAATACTTACACAACAGAATCTGGTTTGCAATCAGCCTTGGCTATGTGTGATTATGGCTTGAAAGAAATGCTGATGGACGGAAATGGTAACGTGATGCCTATGGCTTCCCTTTATTTCATGACAGATATTGGTCTGTATGGGAAAACCGATGCGGGCGATATGCAAGATGATTTTGCCAATAAGATAACTCCGACATCCGGTATGAAAGGTGGTGGGGATGAGAATGCTATGTCACGTTTCTGGGACCGCACATGGAATAGTGTGACTTTTGCAAATACTATTATCTCCAATGTAGGTAAAGTAGAAGGGTTGGATCCCACTTTGCGCGATGAATATTTAGGACGTGCTTACTTTCATCGCGCCTATGCCTACTATCACGGTGTATTATTGTTTGGCGATATACCTTTAATTACGAAGCTGATTGAAGTACCTAAACAAAACTATAAATCCACGAGTAAAGAGGCAATCTTCCAAATGTTGGTGCATGATTTGGAATTCGCTGTAAAACATGTGTCTCCACAGAAAGAGATCGGTTATATAGGTACTGTCAACCAAGAAGCATGTAAGCAATTGCTTATCAAGTGTTATTTAGTTGTAGGTGAATATCAGAAAGCTGAACAATTAGCTACCGATTTGATTAACAATCATGGTTTGGCTTTAATGAATGCTCCGTTTGGAACGAATGTTTCTTCTGGTAATCCGGAAACATGGCCGGTAGAACGTAATGTAATTTGGGATTTGCATCGTGGAGTAAATATAACTGATGCTTCTAATACGGAAATGATTATGCCTATTTTGAATTATTATGCTGAAGGTTTCATTTCCTATCCGCAGATGCGAGCTATGTGTGTGCATTGGAGTAATGGTATTATCCGTGATCCTCATAACTTAGGATCTCCAACTTATAATTATGCACGTACTGCTGGGGAATATGATGCGAAATTAGATTGGGTACGCGCTATGGGACGTGGTATTGGTTGTTTCCGCACTTCTTATCATTATAATCAGACCATTTGGAATTATGATGGTGAAACAGATTGGCAGGATATGCGTCATAATCGAGAAATAGGTAATTGGATGGAAATGACGGATCTTAAATACAATAATCCAAATTCTGCTTATTATGGGAAAAACATGATGCTTTATGCACCAGAAGATTATTATGATCCGGAATCAGGTGATTTGTTGGTGAGAAAAGGGGATTTGCTTTGTTCTGATACTATTCGTAGTTGGTTCCCGACTCCATTGTACAAAGTATATATACTTGATCAAAATGCTGAAGAAAATATGGGGGCTAATCAGTTTAATGGAGCAACCAAGGGCAATAGTGTGTCTAATGGTAATCTATACTTGTTCCGTTTGGCAGAAACTTACTTACTTCGCGCTGAGGCTAAGTTCTACCAAGGTAACCCGATTGGCGCTGCAGAGGATGTGAACGTAGTTCGTCGTCGTGCTAATGCCAAAAAGATGTTTACTACTGTAACTATCGGTGACATTGCTGATGAACGTGCTCGGGAATTGTATTTGGAAGAATGGAGACAGCCTGAATTGACTCGTATTTCTTGGTGTCTTGCTCGCAGTGGTCAGCCGGATGAATGGGGAGAAACTTATAATCTGTCTACTTGGGATAAGCAGAGTGGTACGGATTTGAATGGAGGAAGCTATTGGTATAAGCGTACTACGCGCTACAACATTTTCAATCATGGGCCTATTGTTTCCAACAAGGAATTGAATTATCAAGTAGATAAGCGTAATCTGTTTTGGCCGATTCCCAACTCGGCTATTACTGCTAATACAGGTGCGCGGTTGCGGCAAAATTATGGATATGACGGCTATGATGAAGCGATTCCGATGTTTACTAATTGGGAAGAAGCAGTGGCTGATGAAGAATTGACAAAATAATGATAGTTTTCAACAGGCGTTGTTGATACTGATAAAGCAAGTCTGATTAACTTGCGAATTAGATTATAGGAGGACTACGGCTTGAAGTGATTTTAACCCGTAGTCCGTTTTTTTTAGACCTTTTAGATAGAGGAATATAAAATTCGGAATTCATTATAGAAAAATCGTTCATGCTTAATTTTTCTACTACTCTTGATTATTTTTTAGCCTTTTTTATTCTTTTAAAGCTTTAAGTTTGCAACGTGAAAAATAGATAAAACGAACTTTAAGTATAATGCTTATGAGGAATAAATCTGCCCCCGATTAATATTGGGAATGTGACAAAATTTAGCCCAAGGAGTTTCTAATCATAACTCTATTCGGATAATATTATTACCTATAATCTAATTTAATAAGAAAAACGATGAAATCAAACTCGTTCTTAAAAAATCGAAAGGCTTTGACAGCCTTATTGCTTTGCACAGGTTTCGTTGCGACTCAGCCGTTCAGTGTGATGGCCGAAGAAATTGTAACTGCCGTACAAACTGTCCAGCAACAGAAACAATCCGTATCAGGTACGATTAAAGATCCGGTAGGGGAACCGGTTATTGGTGCCAGTATTTTAGAGAAAGGTACTACCAATGGTACAATTACTGATTTCGATGGTAATTTTACATTGAATGTGGCTCCAGGAGCTACATTGGTTATTTCTTATATAGGATATAAGAATCAAGAGATGAAAGTTATTCCGGGAAAATCACTTAACATTATTTTGCAAGAGGATACAGAAACGTTGGAGGAAGTGGTGGTAGTCGGTTATGGTGTGCAGAAGAAATCAGATGTGACCGGTTCTGTTACTTCAGTAGGGAAGGAGCGTCTGGGAAAACTTCCGGTGACGAATGTATTACAAGCTGTTCAAGGTGCGGCGGCAGGTGTTACTATTACACAAACATCTTCCATTCCGGGCGATGCACCGGATGCTTTGGTGCGTGGTCAGAATTCCATCAATGCTAATTCCGGGCCATATATTGTTGTGGACGGTGTGCCTATCAGCAAGTCGGGAGGTACATTGAATGACATCAATCCGAATGATATTGAATCCATGGAAATTTTGAAGGATGCTTCGGCCACTGCCATTTATGGTACAAACGGTGCGAATGGTGTTATTTTGATTACTACTAAGCGTGGTACTTCCGGCAAGCCGACTATTCGTTATAACGGATATTTCGGAGTGGAGGATTTTTCTCATAAACTAGATTTCTGTGATGGTGCGCAAATCACTCAACGTTATAGAGATTATGTGTCACAGAACCCCGGAGAAACCATGTACAATGATTATGTGAAGAATGCATACGAAGCGGAAAATCAGGCCAATGGTATAGAGAATGATTGGATTGATGCTGTATCGCAAACTGGTATCATCCAAGACCATAACGTAAGTATCGGCGGTGGGGCGGATAATGTGAAGTATTACGTTTCTGCCGACTATATGAGTCAGAAAGGTGTGTTGAAAGGGTTCAACTACAAACGTTACTCTATTCGTACGAATATTGATATGAATGTGACTGATTATATGAAGGTGGGAACTAATTCCTATATAGTATCTCATAACCGTGACGGTGGACGTGTTAACTTTCTGATGGCTGAGGCTATGTCTCCTTATGCAAAAATGTATGAAGAAGACGGCAGCTATTGCATTAATCCGATGTACAGTGAAACTTTGTTTACCAATCCGTTGATGTGGACTACTACTAATCCCGAGCGTCGTCAGTGGAATATCAATATAAACGGTTATGCCGAGATTGATTTCGGAAAGTTGATTTCTCCTCTTAAAGGATTGACCTATAAATTCAATGGTGGTTATGCATATATGCCCAAACGTTATAATAATTATGAAGGTAAGTCGGTGAATAATAAGACCGGTTATGCTGAAATAAAGAATGAAGAAACACAAAGTTATACCATAGAGAATATCCTTGCTTATAATCGTGATTTTGGAAAGCATCATTTGGATTTGACAGCTTTGTATGCCGCTTCACGTAAGAAATATCAACGTTCGCAAGCTATGGCCAGCAAATTTATTAATGACGACCAGCAGTGGCATAACATGGGTAGTGCGGAAACACCTAGCGTAGCTTCATATACCGACCTTTATACTACTGTTTCACAAATGGGACGAATTAATTATTCTTATGACAGCCGTTACTTGTTTACATTTACAGTGCGTCGGGACGGTTCTTCTGTTTTCGGTGATAATAACAAATACGGTGTATTCCCTTCTGTCGCTTTAGGTTGGAATATTGCCCGTGAATCATTTATGGAATCTTCCAGTAATTGGTTGAACACATTAAAGCTGCGTGCGTCTTATGGTAAAGCGGGTAATGAGGCCATCGGAGTATATCAGTCACGTGTGAAGATGGATTCAGGCATGTTGGCTTTAGGCGGAGCTTCGAATGCAGGTTTATGGCCCAATGATTTGATGGGGAATGCGGATCTGACTTGGGAAACCACAAAGAGTTTCAATGTCGGTCTGGACTTCGGACTTTGGAATAACCGTTTGACAGGTAATATTGATGTCTATTTCTCAAAGACCAACGATTTGCTTCTGAAACGTAATTTACCTAAAGTAACTGGTTACAATACCGTGTACTCCAATATGGGTGAAACAGCTAATAAAGGTGTGGAATTGACACTGAATTCCCGTAATATTGTTTCAGGCGATTTTACCTGGAGTTCCAATTTGGTATTTTCATGGAATAAGAATGAGATAAAAGACCTTTATGGAGACGGACAGAACGACTTGGGTAACCGTTGGTTCCTTGGACATCCGATAGGCGTGATTTATGATTATACAATGGTTGGAATCTGGCAGGAAGATGAGATAGCCCGTGGCGACCATTTGAATTGGGACCCGATTGCAGAAGCTGGTGATGTGAAGTTGGCGGATATCAGTGGCCCTGACGGAGTACCTGATGGCAAGATTGATGACAATGACCGTACCATCAAAGGGCAGACAACACCGAAATGGATTGGTGGTCTGACGAATACGTTCACTTATAAGGATTTTACATTGAGTATCTTTATCCAGACTACACAAGGATTGAAAAAGAACAATTCATTGATCGGTATGGCAGGTGATGAAATGGGACGTCGTAATACCACTACTGAAATAGGTTATTGGACTCCGGAAAACAAGAGTAACGAATGGCGTTCATTGCGTAAGAACTCAAACAAACATGGATATGGTTTCCCTTGTGATGCCAGTTATACACGTATCAAAGACATCACATTAAGTTATACTTTCCCACAGCGCATGATTCAGAAGATGGGTATCGGTGGTTTGCAGCTTTATGTGAGCGGACGTAACCTGTTTACTTTCACGGATTGGGTAGGTTGGGATCCTGAGGCTCGTCAGGTAGCTCGTGGTAATAGTTCATGGGATAGTACAAGAGGTGAAACTGTATATGACAGCAGTAACTACCCGATGACTAAGAGTTGTGTATTTGGAGTTAATTTAACATTCTAAAAAACGAAGAACTATGAAATTTAGAAATATATTATTAACAACTTTTGCTGCATCGGCATTTGTTATTGGGACTACATCATGCAGCGATAGTTTTCTGGATGAGAAAATGTACTCTAGTTATGGTCCGGAAGTATCAGATATAAATGCGAAATTGGTAGGTCTGCACCGTCAATATGCTGCTATATGGGGAATGTCCAGTCAGCAGGGATTTGTAGGATGCTGGCAGGTAGGTACGGATGTAGGTGCTCCCGGTGACACTCAGGGGGTAGAGGTTCCTTTTTACAGATATCAGGAATTGAATGCAGAGAATGCAGGGGTAAGTTTCCTTTGGGAAAAATTATATGAGCTCATTAATAGTGCGAATCAGATTATCGCTTCACAAGCTGAAGGCGGTGATGCGGCGGCAACAGCCGAAGCCATGTTTTTTCGTGCTTATGCATACAATATGTTGGTGACATTATGGGGAGATGTACCTTTAGTGACAGAATCTACTAGTATTCCGCGTACAGATTATACCCGTAATGCGGTTGCCGAGGTGGATGGAGTCATTGATTCTGACTTGGTTTATGCCATGTCTAATCTTCCGGTAGTGGGAGCTGCCAAAAATGAAAGCCGTATAAATCAGGACATGGCAAGACAGTTGGCAGGAGAAGCCTATCTTCGGATGGGTATGCGTGATGCTTCCTATTTCAAGAAGGCGGAAGATGCGGTGACGCCTATTATAACAGGTGGTAAATATGAACTGATTTCAGCAAGATATGGTAAATATGCGGCCGAGCCGGGTGATTATTATCATGATATGTTCCGTTGGGGGAATCAGCGTCGTTCACAGGGGAATATGGAGGCTATCTGGACTTTCGAAATGGAGTATAACCGTGATGTGAATGGCGGTACAATTGATAATCCGCAACAACGTCGTAACTGGGTTCCTGCTTTCCATAAACTGGATGGTATGGTGAATGCGGATTCCATAGGCGGTCGTGGTAATGGCCGTTTGCGTATCAGCAATTTTGTGAAATACGGATTGTATGAGAAAGGTGATATCCGTAATTCTAATTATAATATCCGTCGTGTAATGTGGTATAACAAGCCCGGTTTTTCAAAAGAAGTTGGTATTGATGCTAAAGGGTTCTTGGTGGATAAAGACAAAGGTGTAAGAAATGTGACATTAAAAACGGGCGACCAGGTCATCCCTCACGAGGGAGATTCATTGAACGTATTTTATCCTCATCCCACTAAATGGGGGGCTTATGATGAAACCGATGATTTTGGTTATGCTGTAGTGAAGGACTGGCCTGTGATGCGTTTGGGAGAAACTTACTTGCTTCGTGCAGAGGCTCGTTTCCGTCAGGGGAATACACAGGGGGCGGCTGATGACATCAATGTGTTGCGCGACCGTGCCTTTAAAGACTATCGTGCGGTGGCTCCGGGTGCTGGTAAAGTAACGGCTGATCAGATTGACATTGACTTCATTTTGGATGAACGTGCCCGTGAATTGATTAGTGAGGAGAACCGTCGTATGACTTTAGTCCGGACCAATACGTTGGCCGAACGTATCAAATTGAATGGGGATGTGGAACCTGCCGCACCAAGCAATAAAGTGATTACAGGTTTTGATGCCAATATCCATACATTGCTTCCGATACCTCTCACCGAGATTCAATTGAACAAAGACGGAGATTTGAAACAGAATCCGGGTTATTGATTCTGTCGGATATAAGTAAGAAGATAGATATATAAAATATTGAAAGAGCATGAAGGGCATATCTCTTAAAGAGAGTGCCCTTATTTTATTTCCTCTAGTTTGGTAAATCCGACGTGATTTATTTCTTTAGAAAGAATAAAAAGCGGCTTTTGGCTGATTTCTGTCCTATTTTGCACGAATTATACCCCCTTTTTTATTAGCAGAATATGTATTTTTGAAGAATAAAAAACAGCTGTATCGGGTTGGAACTCGATGACAGGTAATGAATAACCCCATAAAATACTATGATGCGACTTTTATTATCTCTTTTATTGCTTTTGTCATTTTTGCAGATAAATGCACAGACTTATCCTAAAGTGATTCTTCCGGGTGATTATCCTGACCCTTCTATTATGCGTGACGGCAAGGATTACTACATGACTCATTCTCCTTTCTATTACGCTCCCGGATTCTTAATCTGGCACTCGCAGGATTTAATGAACTGGGAGCCGTTATGTCGTGTCATGCCTCAATATGAAGGCTCTGCCATGGCACCTGATTTGTTGAAATACAAAGATACTTATTATATTTATTATCCTGCCGCAGGAACCAATTGGGTGATGTGGGCGAAAGATATTCGTGGGCCGTGGAGTCTTCCCGTAGACTTGAAGGTAGGAGGAATTGACCCTGGTCATGTCGTGGATAGGGAGGGAAATCGCTATCTTTATGTGGATAAAGGGGAGGTGATCCGGTTAACAGAAGACGGACTTGCTACCGTTGGGGAGAAGAAGAAAGTATATGACGGATGGAAATATCCTGATCATTGGGATACGGAATGCATGTGTCTGGAGTCCCCGAAACTGAATGAACATAATGGCTACTATTATCTCACTTCTGCTCAAGGAGGAACCGCAGGACCCGCAACCAGCCACATGGTTGTATCAGCCCGTTCAAAAAGTGTGATCGGACCTTGGGAGGACTCACCTTACAACCCCATTGTGCATACGTATAGCGCAACGGATAATTGGTGGTCTAAAGGTCACGGCACACTGATAGATGATGTGAACGGCAACTGGTGGATTGTTTATCATGCATATGCCAAAGGCTATCATACATTAGGACGCTCTACCTTGATTGAACCGATAGAATGGACGGAAGACGGCTGGTATCGTACCGTATCTGCCGCTACCCCTGTCACTCCGGAGCAGGAAATCAAACATGGATTGGAACTGTCCGATGATTTCAAAGGTCCTCAATTGGAACTTCAGTGGACTTTTTGGAAAGAATATGCTTCCAAATCCCTGACTTTCAAGGAGGATATCTTATGGATGAAGGCCAAAGGTCGGACTCCTGCCGACGGACGGGTGTTGTTGACCACCGCTGAAGACAAAAATTACGAAACACAAGTGGAAATCCGGACAGGGAATGGAAATGTGGCCGGGCTTATCCTGTATTATAATGAAAAGGCTTATGCCGGAGTCGTTTCCGATGGAAAGAGATTCTATATTTACCGGAATGCGGAGCACAAGACGGAACTTCCCAATCGCATTGGGAAACATTTCTTTGCCAGACTGCACAATTGCGGTAACCGTCTGTCCGTCGAGGTGAGTAAAGACGGGGAAGAATGGGCTGTCCTTGCCGGTGATATGGATGTTTCTTCCTTGCATCACAATAATTATGGTGGTTTTTATGCTTTGCGTGTTGGTCTGTTTTCCGCTGGAAAAGGAAGTGCGGGTTTCAGCCGCTTCCGTTATCGGAATGCAGTTCCGCGAGAGAAAGATATGAGCGCCTATCTGATGGTCTTCCACAAAGACGAGGACCATGGACTTCACATGGCAATCAGTCCCGACGGCTACACTTTTACCGCCTTGAACGAAGGAAAGCCCGTCATAGCCGGAGATACGATAGCTGAACAGAAAGGTATCCGCGATCCGCATATCTTCCGTGGTCCGGATGGAGCATTCTATCTGTCGATGACCGATTTGCATATTTATGCGCAGCGTGACGGATATCGTGATACAGAATGGGAACGCGATGGAAAAGAGTACGGATGGGGTAACAACCGGGGGCTGGTATTGATGAAATCTTGGGATCTGATTCACTGGAAGCGTACCAATCTGCGCTTTGATAAATTATCTGCTGCTTACAGTGAGGTAGGTTGCGCTTGGGCTCCTGAAGTGACCTATGATGATAAAAAAGGAAAGTTGATGATGTATTTCACCATGCGCTTTAAGAATGAAGCGAACAAACTTTATTATGTATATGTCAATGACGACTTTGATAAATTGGAAACTTTACCTCAGCTTCTTTTTCAATATCCCGATGAGAAGATTTCTGCTATCGATGCGGATATTACCCGTATAGGAGATAAATATCACATGTTTTACGTTTCGCACGATGGGGGCGCCGGTATCAAGCAGGCTGTTTCGGATAGGGTAAACAGTGATTACAAGTATAATGCCCGTTGGTATGATCCTGAACCCACGGCGTGCGAAGCTCCGAATTTGTGGAAACGCATTGGTGAGGATAGATGGGTGTTGATGTATGATGTGTACGGGCAGAAGGTTCATAATTTCGGATTCAGTGAAACTTCCGACTTCGTACATTTCACTCCTTTGGGACAGTTTAACCAAGGAGTGATGAGGACTACTAACTTTACTTCTCCCAAACATGGGGCAATCATTCATCTTACCCGCCAGGAAGCGGAACGCTTAGCAGAACATTGGGGGATGTCTTACGATGCTTTGCTTCCATCTGAATAAGAAACATTAAGAAACATTTTATATAAAATAATTCATGATGAGTAAACTGAGAAACAGCTTGTGTGAGTTGTGCACAGCTTTGATTTTCTTTTGCGGATGCAGCAATGAACCGTTGCAACCCATTCGTTCAGGTGAGATATGGCCTGATAACAACGGAGAGCATATCAATGCCCATGGGGGCGGAGTAATGTACCATGATGGAACATACTATTGGTTCGGTGAGAATAAATGTGATACTACCAGCAGTGCCATGGTGGGAGTAATGTGCTATTCTTCTCGGAATCTTACTGACTGGAAGAACGAAGGCGTAGCGCTTTCTGTTGTTGATAACGACAGCAGCGACATAGCGCGTGGATGTATATTGGAACGTCCTAAAGTGATATATAATGCGAAAACAGGGAAGTTTGTGATGTGGTTCCATCTGGAATTGAAAGGAAAAGGTTATGCAGCCGCCCGTGCCGGGGTAGCAGTCAGTGATACTCCTGCCGGTCCTTACCGTTTCATCCGTTCGGGACGTGTCAATGCTGGTAAGCTGCCTGTTGATATGGACGGACAGGCTGTTGCAGTGCTGGATACTCTGAATGCCAAGAATTATGAAAAATGGTGGACTCCCGAATGGACGGATGCTGTGCACAAAGGCTTGATAGTAAAGCGTGATTTGGATGGCGGACAGATGTCTCGCGATATGACTCTTTATGTAGATGAGGATGGTAAAGCCTACCATATTTACTCTTCCGAAGAAAACCTCACACTCCAAATAGCGGAATTGAGCGATGACTATCTTTCACACACAGGGAATTATGTGCGTGTGGCTCCGGCAGGACACAATGAGGCACCTGCTATCTTCAAAAAAGACGGAACCTACTGGATGATCACTTCCGGTTGTACCGGTTGGGCTCCCAATGAGGCTCGTATGTTCTCGTCTTCTTCCATCTTCGGACCGTGGTCTCAGCATCCCAACCCTTGTGTGGGACCTAAGTCGGAACTTACGTTTGGCGGACAGAGCACTTATATTCTGAAAGTGGAGGGGAAGAAAGATGCTTTTATATTTATGGCGGATATCTGGCGTCCGGAGCATCCCAGTGATGCCCGTTACATTTGGTTACCTGTTCAATTCAAGGAAGGAATTCCATACGTGGAGTGGATGGACAACTGGACACTGGATTTCTTTCAGTAATCCCTGTTGAAAATAGTCTGAAGGATGGAAAATAGTGCAATAGTCTGTTCTTGACTGATTATTGCATCCATCTTGCTCGATTTTACCCCTATAGTTGTCAATCAGATTTTTTATCTTTGCTATCGGTAAAAAGAGATAATAGGTATTAAAGATAGGTTTTTAGGAAGAAGGTTAACATACTGTGATGTGATAATAGAATTTTAGGTTAGGTTAAGTTAGAATTGAAGGCATATTTCGTGAGGAAATGTGCCTTTCTGTTTTCATTACCTTTCTAGGTTCGTATATTTGTAATGTCGAATTTGTGAAACTTAAAATAGAATATGCATGAAAAAGATTGGATTGTTTTTGTTGTTAGGTTTTTCTCTTTCGTGGCTGGTGTCTGCTTGCCAAGGACGTCAGCAGGAAAGACGGAAGGAAGTGCCTTTGGATTCTATTGTACTGAGTGACCCTTGCATTTTGGCAGACAGGAAGACGGCTATGTATTATATGACTGGAACCGGCGGTATGCTTTGGAAAAGCAAGGATTTGAAACTTTGGGAAGGACCGTTCCATGTGGCAAAGACTGATTCCGGTTCGTGGATGGGACCGAAACCAATGATTTGGGCTGCCGAGTTACATCCGTATAAGGGCAAGTATTATTATTTTGCCACTTTCACCAATCAGGCGGTGAAGATTGATACGGTACAAGGGAATGTAATAGAGCGCCGTGCCAGTCATGTTTTGGTGAGCGATAACCCGGACGGACCTTACGTTCCGATGAAGGATTCCACTTACCTGCCTGCTGATAAACCAACCTTGGATGGGACTTTCTGGGTGGATAAGGACGGAAAGCCTTATATGGTATATTGTTATGAATGGTTGCAAGCCTTGGATGGTACGATAGAGAAAATAGAACTGAAGCCTGACTTAAGTGGAACCATAGGCGAAGGGAAATTACTGTTCCGTGCCAGCGAATCGCCGTGGAGCCGTGAAAAAGATGCGGATGGCAAGGAGAAACCGAATAAAGTCACTGACGGTCCGTATCTGTTCCGTACAGGAACAGGTAGACTCGGTATGATTTGGACTAGTTGGATTTATAATGTGTACACTCAGGGAGTGGCTTATTCTGAAAGCGGAACCTTGGATGGACCATGGATACAGGAGAAAGACCCGATTACTCCTCCCAATTTCGGTCATGGGATGTTGTTTCAGACCTTGGACGGTAAATGGTTGATGTCTGTACATAGTCATAAGGATGTAAACGGACGTTATATTCGTACTCCTCGCTTGTTTGAAGTCGATTTTTCCGGAGATAAATTGGTGGTGGGAAAACCATATATTCCTTGAAAGTGCTTTATCTTTTTTCGAGAGGAAAGGTAATTACTTTTGCTTTCAATGAAAAGAGATGTGTAGAAAGAGTTGGAAGGACAGCTTTATGAGTCTGTCCCTCCAAATAAATGACCGGGTTAATCCCAACCCGGATTCTGTTTCAGTGCACCCTGAGCCAGGTCTACCTCTTCCAAGGGGATAGCCCACAGATAGTCACGGTTGGCATTGAACTTGCGGGTTTCAATAAAAATGCTTTCTCCTTTTGCATTTACCCCGTATACTGGTTTAGTAACATCCTTTTCAGTTGTTTTATAGCTACGGGTATCAAACAGGTGCATTCCCTCGAAAGCAAATTCCAAACGACGTTCCAAACGGATAGCTTCGCGCATTTGATCTTTGGACAAGCCGGAAGGCAGAGGAGGAAGATTTACGCTGGGACGCTGACGGATTTGATTGACCGCATCATATACTTCCGTATCCGGAGCAGACAGATTTTCGTTACGAGCCTCGGCGAAGGTCAGCAGCACTTCTGCATAGCGGATATAGATAAAGTTGGTCCAGTCATAATTATTGATACCGTCATTGTCCGGATTGATATACTTTTTCATGCTATATCCTGTACGGGTATGGCTGCCATCTCCCATATTGTTCAGGTTGAAAGTCTTTCCTGCTATTTGTGACCCGTTCCACAGTACAGAGAAGCCTAGACGGGGGTCACGGTTGGCAAACGGGTCTTCTGGATTATAGAAAGGAGATTCTTTGATTGATTTGCCATCTTTGCATGGATAGGAGTCTATCAAGTCTTGAGTAGGTGATAAAGCTTCCCATCCTCCCATCATGACGGGAGCGAAGAACTGTCCTATATAACTGCCTTCATTAGAGTTTTTCGGGTTTTCCAGATATTCGCGATCAAAGATGATTTCATTACATAACTCTGCTACAGGTTGGAACAAGTCACCATAGTTATCATACAGTCCATACACATTCATGCCCATTACTTTGCGTGCGGCGGCTTCCGCCACATCATATTTGTGTGCGTAGAAAGCAACTCTGGCTTTCAGTGCGTAGCAGGCTCCGGCACTCGGTTTTCCGTGGTCACTGTTGCTGCGGATATCGGGCAAGCTGGCTGCTGCTTTATCCAATAATCCTACTATATGATTATAAGTCTCCTCTTCAGAACTGCGTGAAGGAAGTTTCTCGTTCAGTTCCAACGGATGATCCAGCAGGGAGGCGCCACCCATATATTTTAATATGTTAGCGTATGAGAAAGCTTCGAGAAACTGTACTTCAGCTGTCAGTTGCGCTTTTTCTTTTTCATCCATCGGCACATCGCCTATATGTTCGTAAAATACCAGGCATCTGCGGATGCATTGATAGGCATTTTTCCATAATTGTAGGAAATGTGGGTTGCTGGAAGTTGCCGTACCAGCAGACAACTGTCCCTGTTCGGCTGTGACATGTACAGGAATAGCATTATCTGTGTAGCAGTCTGTCATGATAGTATGGTTTTCCGGTTCTATCAGATACAGATAAATTCCGGTTGCAAATTTCTGGGCATCTTCTGCGTTTTTCCAGAAAGATGCATCGGATAATTGGTCTTTAGGATTTCTGTCCAGAAAACTGTCATTGCAAGAGCTCAGACCAAGGCCGCATGCCAATATTAATCCTATAAAGTTATATTTTAGTCTCATAGTTGTCAGTGTTTAGAATGTTACATTCAGACCGAAGGAATAATTTCGGGTCAATGGATAATAGTTGCCGCTGATGGCTTCGGGGTCTACACCGTCGAAGCCGGAAATCATAAAGAGATTGTCGATACTGCAATACACTCTCAGACGGCTGATTCCGTATTTGGATATCAGCTGTTTGGGCAGGCTGTAACCTACTTGCAGGTTTCTCAGCTTGGCATAAGAGGCGTCCTGCATCCAGAAACTGGAAGTTACGCGGTTTTTGGAGTCACTCATGGATAATCGGGGATAAGTGGCATTCGGGTTTTCCGGAGTCCAACGGTCCAGATGCTGTTCCGTTACTTTACCGCCATTGTAGAAGGCATATCTGATTTCAGCTACAGGAGCACTCTTTACATCAGCTGCACCTTGCAGCAGTGCACTTAGGTCGAAGTCTTTATATTGAACTGAAAGATTCAGACCGAAGTTGATTTTCGGGAAGTAGGAACCCAATACTTGCCGGTCTTTGCTGTCTACTACTTTGTCTCCGTTCAGGTCACGGTATTTTAAGTCACCCGGAACCGGAGTACCCATGCTCTGTGTAGGATGATTCTTGATCTCTTCTTCGTTTTGGAAGATGCCGTCGCATACGTAGCCGTAATATGCCCACAGTGGGTCGCCTACGGATTGTCCCGGTGTGTCACCGCCTTTCAAATCCATGATTTTGGTAGTTACATAGCTGAAATTGGCTCCGATAGAATAGCTCCAATCATTGATACGGTTGTTATGTCCCAGTTGCAGTTCGATACCGGTATTACGCACTACACCGGCATTTTGCATCGGAGCGCTGACTCCCATCATGTTGGGAACTGGAAGTTGCAGTAATATGTCCCGTGTTTCCTTGCGGAACCAGTCTGCGCCCAATGTCAGTTTATTGCCCCAAAAAGCGGCGTCCACACCTACGTTCCATTGATCGGTTTTCTCCCACGTAATATCTTGGTTAGCCATCGGGTTGGAAATGGAAATACCCGGAGTCAAAGTGTTGCCGAAACTATAGTCATAACCGAACAGATAGGTGTTCTGATACGGATAATAGTTAGAACTGTTGTCCGAGTTTACGGTTTCCTGATTACCTAGCAATCCCCATGATGCACGTAGTTTCAAATTATCCACCCAATCGGCTTTGAAGAACTCTTCTTCCGATATTCTCCATCCGATGGAGAAAGAGGGGAATGCGCCGAAGCGGTTGTTCTTGGGGAAGCGTGAAGTGCCGTCATAACGCAGGTTGGCTTCTAGCAGATAGCGGTCATCGTATGAATAATTCACGCGTCCGAAAGCTGAGCGGAGGGCGTATTCTATTTCTGTACCGTATGTTGTCTGTCCTGTCACTTCACCGGCGTTGATCTGGTCCAGTGAGTTGGAGTTGGGCAGGTTCTTACGGTAAGCTTGCAGATAGCGTGTCTGTTTATAAATTTGTGAGTAACCTAATAAGGCTCCTATTGTGTGTTTGCCGAAGGTTTTATTATAGTCCAGATAAGCTTGCAAGTTCAGTTCCATACTTTTGATGTCATATTCTGTGATGGAGTTAGTGGTTTTCTTTACCGGTGTGTCTGAACCTGCCTGATAGAATGTCATAGTATTGACGTGGGTGGGATTGTCGGTCAGGTTGAAAGTCGAGGCGGCGACTCCTCTCAGTTTCAGTCCGTCTATGATGTCCAGTTCCATTCCTACGTTACCTTGGAAATTGCTGTTTATCTCTTTGTAGGTTCCTCCTTCACGTGCATAGGCTACGGAGTTGTGCTCGTTTTTGAATAAAGCATAGTTGCCGTTGCTCAATTGGATGGGAGTAACCGGAGTCTCACGGAAAGCATAGTGCATCAGGTTGCTGATACCTGCCGCCGGAGCAGTCATATTACTGCGGTATACCGCCATATTTGTAGTCAGTTTCAGACGACTGTTTATCTGAGCGTCAATGTTGGCACGTACATTGAACTTGTTGTAGTTGGTATTGACTATCAATCCGTCTTTATCATGATAGTTGAATGCCAGCGAGTAAGTTACTTTGTCTCCACCGCCTTTGATACTCAAGTGGTGGTTGTTGAACAGGCCGTTTTCACTTAATAGCGTACCCAGCCAGTCGGAATTGGGATAAAAGTCGGGATCACTTCCGTCTTTGAACTTTTGTAGGGCTGTTTCGTCATACGGACCTTTCAAACCGTCATTGGTGTAAGCTTCATTCATCAGCACTGCATAATTGTAAGAATCCAAAAATTTGGGCATACGTGAGGCACTTTGCCAGCCTACATATCCATCGTATGATACAATGGTACGTCCTTTGGTTCCCTTTTTGGTTGTGATAAGGATAACGCCATTGGCAGCACGTACTCCATAAATGGCTGAGGCGGCTGCATCTTTTAATATAGAGATGTTTTCAATATCGTTGGGGTCCACGCTGCTCATGGTAGATTCTACACCATCCACCACAACCATGGCACTGGCATCTCCCATAGTTCCTAGACCACGCACACGCAGTACTCCGGCATCAGCTCCCGGCTGGCCGGTATTTTGGATAATGGTGACACCTGGCATTTGTCCTGCCAGCATGTTGGTGACATTGGCACTGGTGCGGTTGACTAGCTTATCGGATGAGATGGTTGCCACAGAACCTGTCAGGTTTACTTTTTTTTGAGTACCGTATCCTACTACTACCACTTCATCTAAAGATTCTGTATCTTCTTTCAAGATAATGGTGTAACTGTTGCTGTTGCCTACGGTAATTTGTTGGTCGTTGTAACCGATATACGAAACTTTCAGTTTAGCCCCTACGGGTACATTTAATGTGAATTTGCCATCCACATCTGTAATAGTACCGTTGGTGCTTCCCACTTGTACTACATTGGCACCGATTACAGGAGCTCCGCTTGCATCATTTACGATACCCGTAATTTGTTTGACATGCTGTTGCACGATGGCAGTTGACTGCGAAGCCCACAAAGGCATTGGGAAAGCCATTCCGGCAAATAGTGTAAGACATGCATAAAAAGAGGCTTTTTTCAAAATTACGTGTGTCTTTACACAATTTTCCCTTCTTTTCTGGTAGAATTGCATAGATTTATAAGGTTAAATTAGTAAATAGTTTGGTTTAGGGATCTTATTCCCTTTCTATTTCAGTTGCTGCAAATGTATTATTTTATAAGAATATAACGCTATCTTTTCTTTATTTTTTTTATTATTCTTAATAAATTACAGTTATGACTAACCTACTGTAGTTTTTGGTGGGTTATTCTTGTTATTTTGTATCTAGCGAGGAAGTAGAATGGTACATATTGCTTGAGAAATCAAACAATGAAATTCATATGGATAGAAATGTTAAATATGTCCTTTCTAAGGATTATTTTTGTATCTTTCTCAAAAGGTGTGATGAAAACTGAATATATTTCGCTAATAGTTATCATTTATAATGAATAATCAGAATTTATTGTGTAGCTGATTCTTTTGCTTTTTTCTTTTACTGAAACTGTAGTTTAATAGGGAAGAACTTTTTGTTTTTTTCTATGCCAGTCTTTCATAAACTTCCATTTTTCCCCCATTTGACCGAATAAAGTCCCTCTTTTGAAAGATTTATATACCTGAAAATAGGTTCCTATACTATATCTTTGCATCAAACAAATTCAGGACTAATTATATGAAAAACAAATTTTTTATCACCTTATTTGCCTGTTTGCTACCTTGGATGGCAGGGGCGCAGCAGACTATTTCCAAACAAAACAATGTAGCCGAAAAAGATTACATAGCTTATCTCTTTACCTATTTTACAGGTAACCACATCAGCGAGGAAGCCGTATGCTATGCGGTAAGTACGGACGGATATACCTATTGGGCATTGAATGACAACAAACCTGTCATTGATTCCAAAATCATCAGTTCTACCGGTGGTGTGCGCGACCCGCATATCCTGCGTTGCGAAGACGGAAAGACATTCTATATGGTGGTTACCGATATGGTTTCTGACAATGGATGGGATTCCAATCGTGCCATGGTGTTGCTGAAATCTACAGACTTGGTGAACTGGAACCATTCTGTCATCAATATGCAGAAACGTTATGTCGGACAGGAAAAACTGAAACGGGTATGGGCTCCTCAGACTATCTTCGATGCGGAAGCCGGAAAATACTTGGTCTATTGGTCAATGAAATATGGTGATGGGGCAGATGTGATTTATTATGCTTATGCCAATAAAGAATTTACCGACCTGGAAGGTGAACCGAAACCGCTTTTCATCCCTGAAAACAAGAAATCTTGCATAGACGGTGATATCGTATATAAAGATGGAATCTCACCAGCCTTTAGATTTCATAAACGAGGACATGGAAACGGCATCCGGGTAGCAACTACCCGTTCACTGACTTCGGGACAATGGGAGGAAGAACCCGACTACAAGCAGCAGACCCCGGAAGCGGTGGAAGGTGCGGGAACTTTCAAACTGATAGATCAGAATAAATACATCTTGATGTATGATGTCTATATGAAAGGTAAATACCAGTTTACTGAAACGACCGATTTGAAAAACTTTAAAGTGATAGACAGTGAGGTGAAGATGAATTTTCATCCGCGTCACGGAACTATCATCCCCATTACCCGTGCCGAGTTGAAGCGCATCACCGACAAATGGCCTTCAAAGGAAATGGGCAATATGACGATTCCCAACAATCCCGTGCTGCAAGGTTTCCATGCTGACCCTGAGATATTGTATTCTCATCAGACTAAAAAATATTATATCTATTCCACCACCGACGGACAGCCCGGATGGGGCGGATGGTATTTCAGTGTCTTCTCTTCGGATAATCTGAAGGACTGGAAAGATGAAGGGGTGATGCTTGATTTGAAATCCGATCAGGTGGCATGGGCGGATGGAAACGCATGGGCTCCGTGCATTGAAGAGAAAATGGTGGATGGAAAGTATAAATATTTCTTCTATTTCAGTGGTAATCCTGTAGCCGGAGGCGGCAAGCAGATTGGGGTGGCGGTAGCCGATTCACCCATTGGTCCGTTCAAAGACTTGGGACATCCCATTATTACTGAATCTCCCGTGGGCCACGGACAGCAGATTGATGTGGATGTGTTTACCGATCCGGTTTCGGGAAAATCCTATCTGTACTGGGGCAATGGTTATATGGCGGGCGCCGAACTGAATGAGGATATGGTTTCCATCAAAAAGAATACCTTGACCGTATTGACACCGAAAGGAGGAAGTCTGAAAGATTACGCTTTCCGTGAAGCGGCATATGTGTTCTATCGTAATGGTCTTTACTACTTTATGTGGTCGGTGGATGATACCGGTTCGCCCAACTATCATGTGGCATACGGTACGTCGAAATCTCCGCTAGGTCCTATAAAGGTTGCTAAGAAACCGGTGGTACTGATTCAGGATCCTGCAAAGGAAATCTATGGACCTGCGCACAATGCAGTCCTACAAATTCCGGGTACGGATGAGTGGTACATTGTATATCATCGTATTAATAAGAACTTTATAGATCGTGAGAAGGGTCCTGGCGTGCATCGTGAAGTATGTATAGACCGTATGGAATTTAATCCGGACGGAACCATCAGGAAGGTTGTTCCCACGTTATAGAAGAAACATGACAATAAAGCATATACCATGAAAAAGACCTTATTATCTCTGGCAATCGCCTCATTGGCAGCAGGCCAATCCGTCTGTGCTGCCGTGGAAAAAGTATATAATGAGCCCGATTCGGTCTACATCTTCTCTTACGCCCATCCGGAAGACGAGGGACGCAGCGGACTGAAATTCGCATGGAGTCCCGATGGCGACAAGTGGCTGAGTGTATCCGATGGCTTTGCCTATCTGAAATGTGATTTCGGGCGTTGGGGGGGCGGAAAAGAGAATGATTAAACCTCTTCTGGAAAAAGCGGAAGATGGACGTTGGTATTGCCGGTGGCAGCTTACCCCCAGCGGAAAAGTATGGGGTACTTCCCATTCTTCCGACTTGTTGAAGTGGGCTCCCCAACAATATGTCAATGCGGAGAAGCCTGCCGTGCCCCGACTGGTCACTGCCCGGCAGATTGTCCTTGATAAAGATACCTTGAACGGTTATATGCAGAAAGTACCTTATGCGGATATAGAACAGTTGATTCGTTTTGCTGAGCATAAGAAATTCCGCGATATACAGAATAATGAGCGTACCGAACAGGATGCCGTCCGCTTTGCCGGACTGAAACCGGTCACTGCCACCATCCGGGTGGATGCCGGACGGGTGAAGCCTATTAGTGAGCATCTGATAGGTATTTTCTTTGAGGATATCAATTATGGAGCCGATGGTGGACTTTATGCGGAGCTGGTTCAGAACCGTGATTTTGAATATTCTGCCAAAGACGGTGCAAGAGATAAGAACTGGAACAGCACGTATGCGTGGAGTATACAGGGTACTGATGCGGAACTGTCTGTCAGTGAGGACAGTCCCATCCATGCTAACAATGCTCACTATGCAGTGTTAGAGGTACATCGCCCGGGTGCTGCCTTGGTGAATAACGGTTTTGACGGTATTGCCGTGAAAAAAGGTGAGAAGTATGACTTCTCTGTGTTTTCCAAAGTGCTGGATAATACGAAAGGTGGAAAAGTGCTTGTGAGGCTGACTACCAAAGATGGCAAGGAAATTGCGCAGGCTGCTATTCGGGTTTCATCTACAGAGTGGAAAAAACAAAAGGCTGTACTGACGGCAACGGTGGATGCTGCGGATGCCGTGTTGTCCGTTTGTCCGCAGATGGCTGGGAAGTATGCCTTGGATATGGTTTCTCTTTTCCCACAGAATACATTTAAAGGCAGGAAGAACGGGCTGCGCGCTGATTTGGCACAGACTTTGGCGGACCTTCATCCCCGTTTTGTCCGTTTCCCCGGCGGATGTGTGGCTCACGGAGATGGTGTGGACAATATTTATGATTGGAAAGGCTCTATAGGAGCGTTGGAGGAACGCAAGCCTCTGCGCAATTTGTGGGGCTATCATCAGACCCGCGGTCTGGGATATCATGAATATTTTTTGTTCTGCGAGGATATGGGGGCCGAACCTGTTCCTGTAGTGGCAGCCGGAGTGCCTTGTCAGAATTCGGGTACTTGCAGTCATCACTCGGTAGGCGAACTGGGTTGCGGCGGTCAGCAAGGCGGAATCCCGATGGAGGAAATGCCGCAGTACGTGCAGGATGTACTGGATTTGATAGAATATGCGAATGGAGATGCGAAGAAGACCGTGTGGGGAAAGAAGCGTGCGCAAGCCGGACATCCCAAACCTTTCAATCTGAAGTACATCGGTATTGGTAACGAGGATTTGATTACCGATATCTTTGAAGAACGTTTCACCATGATTTTCAATGCGGTGAAGGAGAAATATCCCGAAGTGACCGTAATCGGAACGGTAGGCCCGTTCTATGAGGGCAGTGATTATGAGGAAGGCTGGAAATTCGCCACTAAGATGGGTATTCCGATGGTGGATGAACATTATTATAACACCCCGGGATGGTTTATCAACAATCAGGATTTCTATGACCGTTATGACCGTAACAAGGCGAAAGTGTATTTGGGAGAGTATGCGGCTCATTTGCCGGGACGTCCCAACAATATAGAAACAGCTTTGGCCGAGGCCTTGTACCTGACTTCCGTGGAGCGTAATGCCGATGTGGTGACCATGACTTCTTACGCTCCGTTACTGGCTAAGGAGGGACATACCCAGTGGAATCCGGATTTGATTTATTTCAATAATACGGAGGTAAAACCCACCGTAGGTTACTATGCGCAGCAGATGTACGGACAAAATGCGGGCAGTGAATACATCGCTTCTTCCGTGACTTTGGATAATGCACAAGATGCGGTGAAGAAACGGGTAGGTGTGTCGGTAGTCCGCGACGGAAAGACAGGAGATATGATCGTGAAACTGGTGAATCTGCTGCCGGTAGCGGTGAATGCGCAAGTGGAGCTCCCGTCTTTGGAAGGAATGAACACCACTGCCGTAAAGACGGTTTTGGCAGGAAAACCGACAGACCAACAGGTTCGTCCTGTATCCGGTACAATGGAGGTAAGCGAGAAATTCGGGTATGAATTGCCGGCTTATTCATTTACGGTAATCCGGATAAATAAGAATGAAAAATAATAATAGATAAATGAAGATGAAGAAATTACTGACTTTGTTGCTGGCGGTCCTGCTGCTGGCAGGATGTGCCGGCAATAAGCCCGGGACATTCGAAGCGGGTAAGAATACCTTTCTGCTGAATGGGAAACCGTTCGTGGTCAAAGCGGCAGAGGTGCATTATCCGCGTATTCCCCGTGAATACTGGGAACATCGTATTGAAATGTGTAAAGCATTGGGCATGAATACGCTTTGTTTGTATGTCTTTTGGAATTTGCATGAGGAAACTCCCGGTAAGTATGATTTTACAGGTAATAAAGATATTGCAGCTTTCTGTAAATTGGCTCAGAAGCATGGTATGTACGTCATTGTGCGTCCCGGTCCGTATGTATGTGCGGAATGGGAAATGGGTGGGCTGCCTTGGTGGCTGCTGAAGAACGACAGCGTGCAGCTTCGTACTCTCGATCCTTTCTATATGCAGCACGTGGGAGCCTTTATGCATGAAGTGGGCAAGCAGTTGCAGGATTTGCAGATTACCCGTGGTGGTAACATCATCATGGTGCAGGTGGAAAACGAATATGGTTCGTATGGCACGGACAAGCCCTATGTGTCTGCCATCCGTGATACGGTACGCGCCGCAGGCTTTACTGAAGTGCCTTTGTTCCAATGTGACTGGAGTTCTAATTTCCTGAATAATGGTTTGGATGATTTGCTTTGGACTATAAATTTTGGTACGGGAGCTGATATCGACAAGCAGTTTGCCAAACTGAAAGAAGTACGTCCCGACGCTCCGTTGATGTGCAGCGAGTTCTGGAGCGGATGGTTTGATCACTGGGGGCGCAAGCACGAAACCCGTGACGGACAAATCATGGTGGATGGCCTGAAAGAGATGATGGACAAAGGTATTTCTTTCAGTTTGTACATGACCCACGGAGGAACGACCTTTGGCTGGTGGGGCGGTGCCAATAATCCGGCTTACTCGGCTATGTGCAGCAGCTATGACTATGACGCTCCTATCAGCGAAGCAGGCTGGACCACCGACAAGTATTTTGCTTTACGTGATATGTTGAAGGACTACTTGGACGAAGGACAGACATTGCCTGAAGTTCCTGAAGCTTTACCGGTTATGGAAATCCCTGCCATTAAATTCACTCAAATAGCTCCGTTGGTTGACAATCTGCCCGACCCGAAGCAGACAGAGGAAATCCAGCCGATGGAGAAATTTGACCAAGGCTGGGGAAGTATCCTGTACCGTACCCATTTGCCGGAAGATGTGAAAGCGGGAACCGTTCTGAAAATCACCGAACAGCATGACTGGACACAGGTTTTTGCCGACGGGAAACTGTTGGGGCGTCTGGATCGCCGTGGTGGAGAACAGGAACTTACACTGCCTGCATTAAAAGCCGGTACACAGCTTGATTTATTGGTGGAAGCCATGGGGCGTGTGAACTTTGACAAGTCCATTCACGACCGCAAGGGAATTACCGAGAAAGTGGAACTGGTGAACGGTAAGAATGCCGAAACGTTGAAAGGCTGGACTGTTTATAATCTTCCCGTAGATTATGAATTTGTATCTTCCCGGAACTTTCAGGATATGAACTCGTCTGCCGCCTGTGGCATAGAGAAAAATGATGAAAGTGTTCCGGCCTACTATCGCGCTGCTTTTACCTTGGATAAGGTGGCTGATACGTTCCTGAACATGGAGTCTTGGGGAAAAGGTATGGTATGGGTGAACGGTCATGCCATGGGACGTTTCTGGGAAATCGGTCCTCAACAAACCCTGTTCATGCCGGGCTGCTGGCTGAAAAAAGGAGTGAATGAAATCATCGTTCTTGACTTGAAAGGTCCGAAAGAGGCAACCATCGTCGGATTGAACAAACCTATCCTGGATATGCTTCGTGTGGCTGTTCCTGAAACGCATCGTAAACAGGGGCAGACCATCAAACTGGAGAAGGAAACACCGGTATCTGCCGGTACTTTCAAACCAGGTAACGGTTGGCAAGAAGTGAAAGTTCCTGCTACGAAAGGACGTTACTTCTGTCTGGAAGGGCTGTCTTCTTTTGATAATACCAACATTGCCGCCATTGCGGAGTTTGATGTGCTGGATGAGAAAGGAGAGAAAATCTCTCGTGAAAACTGGAAGATTGTTTATGCCGACAGCGAGGAAACCCGTAGCGGTAACCGCACAGCCGACAAGATTTATGACTTGCAAGAAAGTACTTTCTGGCAGACGGTGGATAATACGGCTTATCCTCATCAGGTGGTGATAGATCTCGGCAAAGAATATAACGTGACCGGTTTCCGTATTCTGCCACGTGCGGAACAGGGAGCTCCCGGCATGATTAAAGATTATAAGGTGTATGTAAAAGCAACCGGTTTCGGTTATTGATATACTTTTCCCGTAGGGGTGGAAACACAGACTGCTGAAGAAGCTACCAAAAAGAATTAAAGACACAGATGTAAGGAGGAAGCTTCAAAAGAAGGAAACCTGCGAGTGGAGCAATTATCGGATACTTTAGCAAATTTTAAAATTTGCTAGAGTATCCGGTTTCTTTTTTATAACTTTGTGGCAGTCTATGATTCTAACCGAAAGCACAATGAAATATATATTGACCTTTATACTATCTTTTCTCTCCTTCTTGGTGTGTTCTCAGAACATAACTATTACAGATATCCCTACCATTGACCAGCTGCCGGTAAATGCCATTCATCGCGTATTCAGAGATAGCGAAGGATATATGTGGTATGGCACGGTGAACGGATTATGTCGTGATGACGGTTATCATGTGAAAGTGTTTCGTTCGGACATTGAAACTCCGGGATTATTAGAGGACAATTTGGTGGAGTGTATCGCTGAGGATAAGAAGGGGAATATATGGTTCGGTACAGACAAAGGGGTGTATATTCTTGATAAATCGGACTACAGTGTACATCCTATGGACCGGGAGCGTTTGAAGAATATTCCGGTGATGTATCTATATGCTACCAGTGACGGCTATATGTGGCTGAGCTATCGTTCTATATTGGCCAAATATGACATCAACGGACAGTTGGTCAAAGAGTATCCCCTCCGGAATAAGTACGGAAGAACTACTATTTCCGGATTTTGTGAGAGCCGCAACCATGAGATTATTATTTCTGTGTGGAATGGCCGGGTATATCATTTGGACAAAGAAAAAGACGAGTTCGTTCCTTATCCTGATAAGATGAGAAGACAAAATCCTACGGTGATGGTTCAGGATAATGAACAGGACTACTTCTGGTTGGCAACCTGGGGGGATGGTGTGGTGCGTTTTGACCCTTCGGCTCCTGAAGATTCTATGTTTGTATATTCTGAAATACCGGTCAATGCTGCCGGTGAGGAGGATGGGGTCATCCTTAGTCTGGTACAGGATGATAAACTGGGGTATATCTGGTTAACCACCGGGCACGATTTCATGTCCTTACAAATACAACCGGATAAGACGTTAAAACAATTGAAATTCCAGACAGGGCTTCTGCCTGTTAATCATATGTTGGTAGAAGTTCTGAAAGGGAGGGGATGTCTATGGGTGTCGGCCTTTGACCGTCCTAGTTTCATTGTACATCTGATGGATAATATGACCAAGGATTATGCCTTACCCGCTTTGGCGGACAGAGTAAACCGCAGTCCGGCTGTAATGGCTTTGTGTGATGACGGAGACGGTATGATGTGGATGATGCAAGAAAGAACCGGGTTGGTGTTATATGACTTGAAGCAGGATAAAGTGAAAATCTATTCGGATTTTCCCGAGCTTGTTTCGTTGTCTTTGGATAACGGACGAGAGATGGCTCGAGCACGTATTAATAACGGTATTTGGGTGGCAAAAGATTTGAATAGATTGGTTTATGGTATGACCCGTAAGGGTATGGAGATGTATCTGGAGGATCTTATTGATTTGAACGGGCAGGTGGAATCGAACGCTACGGTGACCAAATTGTATGAAGACTCGCACGGAATCTTGTGGATAGGCTTGAACAAAGGACTTTGCAGTTATGATGTCCGTCAGAAAAGAATTAAACAGGTTTATCCCGATGTGGGGCATGTGATGGGAATCGTGGAGAATAAGGAAGGGCTGATATGGATTTGTACTCAAGACAACGGTTTGTTTCAGACAACGGCGGATGAAAAACTTCGTTCTTTTAAATTGGACAAGAATTTCTCTTGTCTGTCTATTGCTCCCGATTGGATTTTGTGGTTGGGAACTTGTGACGGAGGAGTCTATTCTTATGATCCTTCAGAGAATAAGTTGGTCAGTTATAATGAGGCTTGCGGTATGAACGGTAATCAGGTGAATCAAATAGTGGCTGATGCATATAATCATATTTGGATTGATACAAACCAGAAACTGATAGAATTTAATCCTCGTAACGGCTCGTTCCGCACCTATCTTACCACGGATGGTTCTATCTTGTTGCGTCGCTTTCTTCCCACTGCTGTTTGTCAAGCAAAAGATGGCAATATTTATTGGGGCGGCATTCCGGGTATTTGCATGGTTACTCCATCAAACGGGTTGGAAAGAAAGGCTAGTGCAGTGAAGACCAAGATAACTGATATAAAGTTGCAAGGAGAATCATTGATATTCGGAGATAGAAAGAGTAGCAATTCCATTAACCGGATAGAATTGCATCCCGATGATCAGAATTTGGAAATTAGTTTTTCTTCTCTTAACCACCGTTATGCTTCAAAAATACGCTATGCTTATCGGTTGATAGGAGTGGACAAAGCGTGGGTATATGTGGAAGGTGGAAAAAACTCGGCTTTTTATAATCATCTGAGTAAGGGCACTTATACTTTTCAGGTGAAAGCGACGGATGAAAATGGTCTTTGGAGTAAAGAGGTAACTGAACTGACTATCCGACGCCTTCCTGCTTTTTATGAAACTTGGTGGGCGTATTTGTTCTATGTATTGATAGTGATGGGTGTATCCGGTTATAGTCTGTATCTTTATCTGAAGCGCGTGGACCGTAAGAATAATGAAATGTGGGCGGACAGCAAGGAGATGATTAAAATGCGTATTTATTTGGATAGTAAGGTGAATTTGCCTGAACCTGAGTTTGTACAACTGGACAAACTTCTATTGGAGAAAGCGGTAAAAGCCGTGGAAGATAACCTTACTGAGCCTGATTTTGATGTGACAGCTCTAGCTGATGCCATGAATATGTCCCGTTCTACTTTGACCCGTAAATTGAAAGCCATAACAGGCCGAACTCCATTGGATTTTATCCGGAACATCAAGATGAAGCATGCCAGACACATGTTGGAAGATAAAGACAAAAGTGTAACAGAGGTTGCCGCTACGTTGGGGTATTTTAATCGGAAGTATTTCACCACTTGCTTTAAGGAGGAATTTGGAATGACTCCCAGTGAGTTCCAGAAATCACAACACGAAGAATAAACATCTTCCTGTCCTTTAATTGTTGCAAATAGGGGGTACAAATGCGTCAAGTTATAGCTAGAGCTATTTGTATCCCCTGTTAGCATGGTTCTTCACCTGTATTTCTATTTCCTATTTCATTCTTTTGCCACAACCTTTTACGGGGAGAAAAACACATCTTCTTCATTCATTCCCGCAGTAAAGGTATGTATAACTTTAAATTTAATATAGAATGAAACATTTGTTTTTGTTGCTTACTCTGTTAAGCTTTTCATTAACGGCCTTAGCCCAGCAAAAAGTGACGGGTAAGGTGAAAGATTCTTCCGGCGAGCCTGTCATAGGAGCCAGTGTTGTTGTAAAAGGCAATAATACCATGGGAACCATTACCGATTTTGATGGAAACTTTATGTTGGATGTTCCGGCAAAGAGTGTGTTGGTTATTTCTTATATTGGCTATGTCACTCAGGAAGTCCCGACAGCAGGAAAGAATTCATTAGAGATTGTTTTAAAGGAGGATACCAAGACCTTGGATGAAGTGGTGGTGATTGGTTACGGTACACAGCGTAAAGGTGATGTGACCAGTTCTGTAGCTAGTGTGAAAGCCGACAACTTTGTAAAAGGAGCCGTGAAAGATGTGGGACAGCTGATTCAAGGAAAAGTAGCCGGTTTGGCCATTACCAATCCTAACGGTGACCCGACGGGAAGTACTCAGATACGTCTTCGTGGTACAAATACCATTGGTGGAGCTAATACAGCTCCTTTGGTATTGATTGACGGAATTCCGGGAGAACTCGGTACAGTGGCTCCCGAAGATGTGGAGAGCGTGGACGTGCTGAAGGATGGTTCTGCTGCCGCTATTTATGGTACGCGCGGTACGAATGGTGTGATTTTAATTACTACCAAACAGGCTAAAGGAGTGGATATTAACCAGGTGGAGTATAATGGCTACGTCAGTACTTCTCTTATAGCCAAAAAGTTGGATATGCTGAATGCAGATGAGTTCCGTACCCTTTATCCTGACCAGGACCATGGGGCTGATACGGATTGGATTGATGAGATTAGCCGTACACCGGTTAGCCATGTTCATAACTTGTCATTGATGGGTGGCAATTCAAAGACTAATTATATTGCCAACTTGAACTATGCCTCTCGTCAAGGGATCATGAAAAAATCGGATTTCGAAAGTTTTCAAGGACGTATTGAGGTAACCCACCGTATGTTTGATGATAAGTTGAAGTTGAAATTCGGTTTGTTTGGTAAGAAAAACCAGATGGAATCTACAACTAGTGGGGGTAGCTTCAGAGGTTGGGTATATGGCCAGGCAACTCGTAGAAACCCGACTGATCCGGTAAGAAATGAGGATGGTACATGGAATGAGAATGTGAGCAAATTCGAATACGAGAATCCGTTGGCTTTGTTGTATGAGGCTGAAGGAAATGTAAAAAAGACGCAGTTGCGTTACAATGGAAATATTGTTTATAATCCTATCAAAGATTTGACTCTTTCTGCCGTATTCTCTTATATTCGTGACAATATGAACCGTGGCTACGGTGAAACTTTGAACCATATTTCTGCTTTGCGTGATGGATTGGCTGGTTGGTCTTCGGTAGGTGCTTATACCAAGATGGAGAAGTTGATGGAACTTACTGCACAATATAACAAAGAAATCGGTGCGCATAAATTTAGTGTCTTGGGTGGTTATAGCTACAATGAAACAGACTTTGAAGAGCTTTGGATTGATAACTATGGTTTTCAGGATGATTATTTTGGCGGATGGCATAATATTGGCATTGGTTCTGCTTTGAAAGACGGTAAAGCGAATATCGGCTCAAAGAAAACTCCTACAAATTTGATCGGTTTTTTTGGGCGGGCTACCTATTCGTTCAAGAATCGTTATTTGTTGATGGGAGCTCTTCGTTATGAAGGAGCCAGCCAGTTATGGGGTACTGATAAATGCATGGGGGCTTTTCCCATCTATATCTGTAGGATGGAGAATTACCGAAGAAGCATTTATGAAGAATCAGAAGATATTTGATGATTTGAAACTTCGTGTGGGATATGGTGTGACGGGTTCACAGCCTAAAGATCCTTTCCTGGGGGTGGCTATGTTGAAATACGGCTCGTATGCTTTGTAAATGGGAATTGGGTACAGACCATTGTTCCGGCATCCAATCCGAATCCTGATTTGAAATGGGAGGAAAAGAAAGAAACCAATATTGGTTTGGACTTCGTTTCATGGGGTGGTCGTTTGTCCGGTTCTATTGATTATTATAACCGTGATGTGGATGGCTTGATATACGAATATGGAGTACCGACTCCTCCGAACTTGTATAATAAGACAATGGCCAATGGGGGTACAATGAGAAATCGTGGTGTGGAAGTGTTGGTAACTGTGGTTCCTGTTCAGAATAAAGATTTTGAATGGAGCACTACCGGAACATTCTCTTTGAACTCTAATAAGCTAATCAGTTTGTCTGGCAGCATCTTTAAGTCGGATTATGACTATTTTAATACGGGTACAGTGGAATACTCCGGTCAGGTAGCCGATTCTCACAGAGTACAGGTAGGTGAAAGCATCGGTAATTTTTATGGTTTTAAAGTAGTAGATGTGGACAGTGAAGGTCGTTGGATCTACGAAGACAGGAATGGTGAGTTGGTGAACTATAAAGATTTTACTCATGCTCCCGAAGATAAGCATGTTATTGGTAACGGTCTTCCTAAATGGTATGCGGGATGGAACAATACTCTTCGTTATAAAAACTTCGACTTGAATGTGACGATGCGTGGCGCGTTTGGTTTCCAGATAATCAATGGTGGACGTATGAATTATGAGAATGTAAAAAACAGCCGTTTTGAAAATCGTTTGAAGTCTGTGAATGACTTGGTATTTGGCAAGCATACGTTGAGTCCGGAAGTGGAACCGGAATTCAATAGCTATTATGTAGAAGATGGTGACTACTGGAAGATTGACAATATCACTTTGGGATATAGCTTCGGTCAGGTAGGTAAATATATAAAGTCACTCCGTATTTATGGTTCGGTATTGAATGCTTTGACTATAACCGGATATAAAGGTATTGATCCGGAAGTATCAACAGATGGTTTGACTCCGGGGTATGATACACGTGACAGATATCCGAGTGTGCGCTCATTTACTTTCGGCGTTAATGTGAAATTTTAATGAACTAAAAAGGAATTGAAGATGAAAACAAATATAAAATTATGGACAATGGGACTGATGACAGCCGCATTGTTGGGAAATACAGCTTGTACTGATTTACTGCATGAGAGCTATGGACAGGTAGTGTCTGAGGATTACGTACCGAAAACGGAGGAAGATGTCAGTTATCTGGTAAATGCCGCTTATATACCTTGGCGTGAAACGTTGCTGCAATGGAACGGAGTGGTTCGTGCACAGGAATTGTGTGCGGATCAAGATGTTCTTCCTGCCCGTGATGGTATTGGATGGGTAGACGGTTATATCTATAAAAGATGGCATCAGCATACTTGGACTACCGAGGATGACGGTGTGCTTCAAGGATGGGAACGTACGTACAATGGTGTGAATACCTGTAACCGTATTTTATCTCAGATAGAAGAAGGTGTGATCAGTGTGGATGGAGAAACGAAAGAAAAGTTGATTGCCGAATTGAAAGTACTGAGGGCTTCATATTATTATATTTTGATTGATTTGTATGGTAATGTGCCCATTGTGACAGATTTTAAAGATACTTCTTTGCCGCAACAGTCTACTCGTAAAGAGGTCTTTGACTTTATTGTGAAAGAAATAACGGAGAATATGGATTTGTTGTCCGAAACGCCGAGAGGTTATTATTATGGACGTTTCAATAAGTGGGCGGCTCATACATTGCTGGCCAAAATGTATTTGAATGCTGAAGTTTGGTCGGGTACTGCTCAATGGCAGAAATGTATTGACGAGTGTGATATCGTGATTAATTATGCCGAGAAGTCCGGAGAATATGCATTGGAGAATAATCAGAAGGATGTTTTTGTAACGCATAATGAGAATTCTAAAGAAATTATCTTTGCATTGCCGTTTGATGAAATTTATGTGACAGGATGGAATGATTTTGATTTTCATATGTACACTTTAGCACCTGAGAATCAAGATACTTACCAATTGACTGCACGTCCTTGGGGGGGCGTGTGCGCAGTGCCTCAGTTTATTAATTCTTTTGATGAGGATGATGCACGTTTAGAGGATAACTATATTCAAGGTCAGCAATATACCTATTCCGGTGAAATCTTGAAGCGTAGTATTGATGGAAAACCATTGATTTATACGGTAGATGTCCCCTCTATTGATCAGTCGGATGTGGATGATGGGTTCCGTTGGGGTAAATTTGAATATGCCACCGGTATAACCAACCGTTTGAGCAATGACTGGCCGTTGTTACGATATGCGGATGTATTGATGATGAAAGCGGAGTCATTGATGCGTTTGGGCAAATCGGGAGCAGGTGCTTTGGTGACTCAGGTACGTGAACGCGCCTTCAAGAATGAACCTGAAAAAGCGCAAGTTACAGACGCGGAACTGATGGGAGGAAGTGTATATGATTATGGTCGGAGAGATAGTTATAAGACAGAACATGATGGAGGAACGGATATTAAATATGGTCGTTTCCTTGATGAGCTTGGTTGGGAGTTTTGTCAGGAAGGACGCCGCCGTCAGGACATGATTCGTTTTGGCATCTTCACTACAAAAGCTTGGTTCTCTCATGATAAGAGTGATGAAACCAAAAATCTGTATCCTATTCCAAATAAAGTATTGTTGACCAATAGTAATCTGAAACAGAATCCGGGATATTCTAAATAGTATTTATTGGATGTTTTTTTAAGGATGAAAAGGTTGTTTTTTCTTTTCTACATTAAATTAGAAAGAATTATGAGTAAAAAGATTTCAATAAGTTTGTTGCTCCTCTGTCTGGGATTATTTTCCCAGGCACAGAGCTATCAGAAAATGCCGCAAGGAGTTAAGACTACTGTACAAGGTATAGATGTTGAAGTGGCATTTTATTCTCCATCCATTGTCCGGGTTTATAAGACACCGGAGGGAAGTTCGTATGACAAGAAGAGCCTTGTAGTAATGAAAGAGCCTGAGGAGACCTTTGTGGAGTTTGCAATGAATAAAGAGTATATTCGTTTAAAGTCGGATGCATTACAAGTAGAGGTAAATTCATCTACAGGTGGAATCAATTTCTATGATGCAACCGGAAGGGTGTTGTTAAAAGACAAGGATTATGGAACACAGTTCACCCCGTTTGATGATGCGGGTACTTTTTCTTACAATGTCCGGCAGGCTTTTTTATTAGATAAGGATGAAGTGATTTATGGATTGGGGCAACAACAGACTGGAAAAGTGAATCAGCGCAATCAAAAACTTTTTCTTCGTAACAAGAATATGAGTATCTGTATTCCTTTTATTCATTCAGTGAAAGGTTACGGACTTTATTGGGACAATTATTCCCCAACTATGTTTACGGATAATCCGCAAGAAATGTCATTCGATTCTGAAGTGGGCGATTGTGCCGACTATTATTTCATTTATGGTAGCAATGCGGACGGCGTGATAGCCGGAGTCCGTGATTTGACCGGGCAGGCTCCTCTTTATCCGCTGTGGACACTTGGATTCTGGCAGTGCCGCGAGCGTTATAAGAGTCCGGATGAACTGTGCGAAGTGGTTGATGAATACCGTGATCGGAAAGTTCCTTTGGATGGAATCATTCAGGATTGGCAGTATTGGGGATGTGATTCTAACTGGAACTCCATGAAGTTCCAGAATCCTCGCTATATTAATAAGATGGGCGACAAAGAATACATGAAATATCTTCCGAATGGTGAGAATCCGGATGCACGTTATGGTACTCCAAGGATAAAAAGCCCTCAAGAAATGATTGACTATATACACAAGCGGAATGCGCATATCATGATTTCTGTATGGGCCTCTTTTGGTCCGTGGACAGAGATGTATCATAAGATGGACAGTCTGAATGCTTTGCTTCATTTTGAGACTTGGCCGCCTAAAGCCGGAGTGAAACCTTACGATCCGTTCAATCCTGTAGCAAGAAGTATTTATTGGAATGAAATGAAAAAGAATATCTTTGATCTAGGTATGGACGGCTGGTGGTTGGATTCTACCGAACCCGATCATCTGGAGATTCAAGATAAAGATTTTGATACAAAAACTTATTTAGGTTCTTTCCGAAGAGTTCACAATGCTTTTCCTTTGATGTCCAATAAAGGTGTTTATGAGCACCAGCGTGCTACCACTTCCGACAAGCGGGTATTCTTACTTACCCGTTCTTCATTCTTGGGACAGCAGCGTTATGCTTCACATTCATGGAGTGGAGATGTCGTTTCTACTTGGGAAGTGATGCGCAAGCAACTGGCAGCTGGCCTGAATTATTCTTTGTGTGGTATTCCTTACTGGAACACTGACTTGGGAGGATTTTTTGCTTGGAAATATAATAATGATGTTAATAATATTGCTTATCATGAGTTACACGTCCGTTGGTATCAGTGGGGAGCTTTCCAACCTATCATGCGTTCTCATAATTCCAGTCCTGTTGCTGTAGAGATCTATCAGTTCGGCGATAAAGGTGATTGGGCTTATGATGCATTGGAGAAATATACCCATTTGCGTTATCGCTTATTACCTTATTTATATAGTACTACTTGGGAAGTAACAAATAAGGCAGGCAGCATTATTCGTCCTTTGGTGATGGATTTTCCGAAAGACAAGAAAGTACTTGATATGGATACGGAGTATATGTTCGGACGTAGTTTTTTAGTACGTCCGGTAACTGATTCTCTCTATACATGGCAGGATAAAAAACAGAATGGTTATCAGAAAAATATGCGGAAAATAGAGAAAACGGATGTATATTTGCCTGAGGGAAGTAACTGGTTTGATTTCTGGACTGGGGCAAAGTTGGCTGGTGGCCAAACCATACAGCGTGAAGTACCTATTGATATCATGCCTGTTTATATCCGTGCCGGTTCTATAATTCCTTGGGGGCCTGCGGTGCAGTATGCCACAGAAAAAAGTTGGGATGACCTGGAGATTCGTGTTTATCCGGGTGCTAATGCAACTTTTATTCTTTATGAGGATGAGAACGATAATTACAATTATGAAAAGGGAGTTTATTCTACTATCACTTTCCGTTGGGATGATAGTAACCGTACTTTGCACATCAGCGACCGTGAAGGAAGATATCCCGGAATGTTGGAAAAGAGGAAGTTCAAGGTAGTTCTCGTAAATCATAGATCAGGAGAAGGCGATAAACCATTGAAGGGAGGAAAGATGGTGAATTATACCGGTACGGCAATTGAGGTGAAACTTTAGAATGTTCATATTGAATATCCAGCAGAATAAATAAAGAAACGATAAAATACATTATGAATTTACTTAAAACCATTTTATCCACTTCCGTTTTTGCTATAGCTTCTGTAGCTTTGCATGCTCAGCTACCCGCAAAAGTAGAAAGTTTTCCAGTCAGGGATGTGCGGCTCACCGCCAGCCCTTTCAAACACGCAGAGGATATGGATATCCGTTATCTGCTGGGAATAGACCCCGACCGTCTGTTAGCTCCTTATTTGAAGGAAGCTGGTCTTTCTCCTAAAGCTGAAAATTATACCAATTGGGAAAATACAGGGCTGGACGGTCATATTGGCGGACATTATTTATCGGCCCTTTCCTATATGTATGCCGCTACGGGAAATAAGGAGATCAAGGCGCGTCTGGATTATATGATAAGTGAACTGAAACGCTGCCAGGATGCCGCCGGTGACGGTTATCTGTGTGGAGTTCCAAACGGGCGCAAAATGTGGAAAGAAATAGAGGAAGGAAACATTCGCGCGTCCGGTTTCGGATTGAACGACCGCTGGGTTCCTCTTTACAATATTCATAAAATATATGCCGGCCTTCGTGATGCAACTCTTCAGACCGATAGCCGGGAGGCAAAGGAAATGTTGGTGAAACTCACGGACTGGATGATTCGTCTGGTATCCAAGTTGAGCGATGAACAGATACAGGATATGCTGCGCAGCGAACATGGAGGGTTGAACGAAACATTTGCCGATGTGGCCGCTATCACCGGCAACAAACGCTACTTGAAACTGGCTCACCAATTTTCTCATCACACCGTGTTGCAGCCTTTGTTGAGACAGGAGGATAAACTGACTGGTATGCACGCCAATACCCAAATACCGAAAGTGATAGGTTTCAAACGTATTGCCGATTTGGAAGGCAACCGGGATTGGAGCGAGGCCGCCCGCTATTTCTGGGAAACAGTGGTAAACCATCGAAGCATCACTATCGGAGGTAACAGTGTGCGTGAGCATTTTCATCCGGCTGATGATTTCAGCAGTATGCTCACCAGCGAGCAGGGGCCTGAGACTTGTAACACCTACAATATGCTCCGCCTTACAAAAATGCTGTATGAAACGAGTGCGGACGTTCATTTTATGGATTATTACGAACGGGCGCTTTATAACCATATCCTTTCCACGCAAGATCCTGTGCAAGGCGGATTTGTTTATTTTACCCCGATGCGTGCCGGTCATTACAGGGTCTATTCGCAGCCTCAGACCAGTTTCTGGTGTTGTGTGGGATCGGGGATGGAAAATCATGCCCGTTATGGTGAAATGATTTATGGACACAAGGATAATAATCTGTATGTCAACCTTTTCATTCCGTCTACCTTGCGCTGGGGAGATACCCAAATTGAGCAACAGACGGCTTTTCCCGATGAGGAGGGGACTACTCTTGTTATTTCTCCGGAAAAGGGAAAGAAAGAATTTACCCTTCTTTTCCGTATTCCCGAATGGACGAAGCCGGAAGCATTACGCTTGTCTGTTAATGGTAAACGGCAGAACGTAACGGTCAAAGAGGGATATGTTAGCCTGAACCGTACTTGGTCAAAAGGTGACAAAGTAAGGCTGGAACTGCCGATGCATTTGCGTGCCATTGCACTGCCGGATGGTTCTGCCAACTATTCCATCTTATACGGACCGATTGTGCTGGCCGCCCGGTTGGGCAAGCAAAATCAGGATGGCATGTTTGCCGATGACAGTCGTGGCGGACACATTGCTGCCGGACCGCGTCTGCCTTTACAAACGATGCCTGTCATTGTGGGGGATAAGAACAATCTTCTTTCTCATCTGAAGAAAGTGGAAGGTAAACCGTTGACATTTACATTGTCCGGAGTTTATCCCGAACGCTATGAGGGTATGACTGTGGAACCGTTTTTCCGTTTATATGAGTGCCGGTATATGGTCTATTGGCCTGTGCTGTCCGTACAGGAGTTGCAGGCAAGGCAGGAACAGTTGGCAAAAGAGGAAAAGGAGCGTGCCGCATTGGATGGTATGACCGCCGATAAAGTGATTTGTGGGGAACAACAACCGGAAAGCGACCATTTCATCCGGATGGAGAATTCCCGTACGGGGGATGATGAAGGGATTCACTGGCGTGAGGCGGCCGGTTGGTTCAGTTATCGTATGAAGACGAACGGAAAGCAGGTCAATAAAGTGCGTATCCGGTTCCGTTCCGAGATTCGTAAGGATGCAAAAGTATGGATAAACGGGCAGGAAGTAGGACGATTGGCTGGTAAACCGGTTTCGGATGTATCGGTTGGGATATTTGATGTACCTGCATCTATGCAATCCAATGAGCAACTGGAGATAAAGATCGGTAAAGGAAATGAGAAAGTGACTCCGCATATTTATGAGGTGCGGCTGGTGGCTGAATGATGATAGATATACGAACCGGCCATGCCTCAGTTGGCATGACCGGTTCGTCTTTTCAGATAATTCCGTTGTCTTTCAAGACCGCTTGTAACTCTTTATCAGTGATATTCTCACACTCTGATTTATCATAAATGAAATGTAAGCCAATCTCTTTTTCTTCTTTGGATAGAGTGGCGATGAGAGTGATCACTCTTGCTCCGCTTCTTTTCCCTTTTCCTTTTGATGCTATACTCATGCGTACTTTGTGTAGGCCATTGCCTAAATCAGTACCCATGTCAGGGTTCTGCATGAGTTCTGCGGCTAAAATTGTCAAGTCTTGCTTCAATGATTTATATCGCTTGGAAAGTTTCTTAACTTCTTTTTCGAAGTGGCGATAAACTTTGATTTTATAGTTCATTGAGCAATTCTTCTATGGGACGGCCTTTCAGCTTTCCTTCACGCATCAGTTTGATGTCTTTGCAAGCCTCGGACAGCCCGTCCATTATTTCACTTTTGGTCATGTAGGGTTCTTCATCCTCTGCCACCATGGTAGAAACAGATTCCATTTCCTTTTTAGCATGAACAAGAGTCTTCCTTACAGACTCCAACACCTTTACATTCTTGATGTCCAGGATTTCCCGAATCAGTTCGTTTTGTATTGATTCCAATGTGATTGTACTCATGACGTTCTCCTTTCTTCTTATTATTTATCTCGTATGGCAAAGATAGCGAAAAGGTGGCATGTCTGCTTGTTTTCTGCATGAAAAATAGTTTTCATTTAGAGGTTGTACCTAAAAGAAATACCTTTTTTCATTTAGTTTTCCTATTTTTGCAGGAAACAAACCGAACAGCTAATGAAAATTCTCCATACAGCAGACTGGCATCTGGGCCAGACTTTTTATGAATACGACCGGCGGGAAGAACATCTCCATTTTCTAGAATGGCTGAAACAGCAGATAAGACAGCATGAAATAGATGTATTGTTGATAGCAGGTGATGTATTCGATAGCCCGAATCCTTCGGCGGAATCACAACGAATGTATTATCGTTTTCTAAGAGAAGTTACGTCCGAGAACCCTTCTTTGCAAATTATCATCATTGCCGGAAATCATGACTCGGCAGCCCGTCTGGAGGCTCCCAATCCCCTGTTGGAGAATATGAATGTCATCGTTCGCGGTGTCGTGCGCCGCAATGCGGAAGGTGATATAGACTTGCAACACCTCATTGTCCCCCTTTACACAGAAGGGGAAGTGACCGCCTATTGCCTTGCCGTTCCCTATCTGCGTCAGGGCGATTATCCTTCGGCTGAAAATTACTCAAAAGGAGTCCAACTGCTTTATGAGCTGCTTTTCAATGAAGTGAAGGAGAAAGGACTTCCCGTTATCGCCATGGGACATCTGCAAGCCACCGGCTCGGAAATCTCGGAGGACGACCGTTCGGAACGTACCGTTATCGGAGGCTTGGAATGTGTATCCCCCGATGCTTTTGATGAGGCTATCGCCTATACTGCATTGGGGCATCTGCATCGCTCCCAGCGTGTGTCCCATCGGGAGAATGTGCGTTATTCCGGAACTCCTATGCCCATGTCTTTTGCTGAGAGGAACAATACTTCGGGAGTGGTCATGATAACGATAAGTGCTGAGGGTACCGGCATAGAGAGATTGGCATTTGAACCGTTAGCCGGCGTGATGAGTATTCCCCGTCAGGCCCGTCCGCTGGAAGAAGTGCTGCAAGCCATCGGCGATTTGCCCGATGGGGATGTCACGTTGCGGTCGCCCTATCTGGAAATAAAGATTTTGATGACCGAGCCGGAACCTTCTTATAAGTATAAGATAGAGGAAGCGTTGAAAGGAAAAGCGGTCCGCCTGGCACGCATCGCCGCTATGCTTCCACAAAAAAAGGCAAGCGGCATTGTCGCCACTTCCTACGAGGAGTTGCAAACCATCCGTCCGCTGGATATGGCACTGGATGTCTTTAAACGGAAATATGGAGGGACGGAGATGCCCGATACCATGAAACAATTGCTGGAAAGTGTAATCAAGGAGGCAGGAGTATGAAAATAGTAGCGATAAGAGGAAAGAATCTGGCTTCATTGGAGGGTGAATTTATGATAGACTTTACCGTCGAACCTTTGTGCTCGGCAGGTATATTCGCCATTACAGGCAGTACCGGAGCCGGAAAGTCAACCTTGCTGGATGCTTTGTGTCTGGCTTTGTTTGACTGTACGCCACGTATGAACAAGGCGAAAGAGAATAACGTCTCTGTCATGGATGTTGCCGACAGAGGAATTGCACAGAACGATAGCCGTTCCATCCTTCGCCGGGGTACTGCCGAGGGGTACTCGGAAGTGGATTTCGTCGCTTTGACAGGAGAGGTGTTCCGTTCACGCTGGACGGTGCGACGTTCGCGTGGGAAGGTTAGCGGTTCCTTGCAAAAAGTGGAAATGACGTTGACCAACCTTACCTCCGGAGTGGAACAGCAAGGGACGAAGACCGAATTATTATCCCGCATCAGTGAACTGATCGGACTCTCTTTCGAACAGTTCAACCGCTCTGTGTTGCTGGCTCAAGGAGATTTTGCTACCTTCCTGAAGGCTCGTCAGCCTGATAAAGCCGAAATCTTGGAAAAACTGACCGGAACGGAAATTTACTCGCGTATCTCTGCTTCCATCTATGAGCGCACCAAGCGGGCGGAAAGCGAATATAAATTATTGCAGGAACGTATCAAAGGCATTGAGTTGCTGACAGATGAGCAATTACAGCAACTTTCGGCTGAAAAGGAAGAATTACAAGTCCGCTTGTCCGTTTCGAAGAAGAAAGAGGAGGCGCTGTCCGGCAAGTTGAAATGGCTGGAAGAAGAAGGACGCTTGCATACAGGATGCATACAGGCGGAAGAATCACTTTCCGGCATCAGAAAAGAAATAGAAGCCGCCCGTCCGCGTTATGAACTGTTGGCCCGTATAGAGCAGGCTCAGGATATCCGCGATGTGTATATGGAACAGCGTAACGCCCGGAAGCAGATAGATGCCGGTCGTTCCCGGTTAGGCGAAATAGAGGTTGCCATCCGGCAGAATGCGGCTTTACAGACTTCCGCGAACGTGCAGTGGGAAGCCGCTCAGAAAGAACTGGCGGAATTTAAGACCTATTTGTCGCAGCAAGAACCGCAATTGGATAAAGCCAGAGCATTGGATGTGCAGTTGGTGGAAAATAGAAAGCAATTAGCTGAAAGTCAGAAAGAAGCGGCTTTGGCATTGCAGGCTAAAGATAATCTGCATCAATCCGTTTGTAAGACAGAGAAGGATATAAGTTTGTTGATGGAGAAGCAAACCGCCTTGCAAACCTGGTTTGAACGATATACCGCTTATTCCCAATTGATTCCTGCCGTTGAACTGATTACCAGCTTGCTTACTAATCTGGAAATGGCAAGGGCGCAAAGCGTATCGAACCGTCAACTGCTGGATAAAGTAAAGAAAGCGAGTGAAGCGGAGGAACAGCGGTTAAAATCGGTACAACAGGAAGCCGAGCGTCTGAACCGACTGTTGCCGGCAGAGGTGCTGTTGCTTCGTGAGCAGTTGGAGGAAGGAAAGCCATGCCCGGTCTGCGGGAGTTTCCATCATCCGATGAGGGAACAGACCAATGTCCAATCCTTGCAGGAAGAGGAACTGAACCGTGCGAAAGAACAGGTTGCTAAAGAAACGGAACAACTGAAAAACACGCTGAATGCCCGCCAACTGGAGATGGCCCGTCTTTCCGCATTGATTGAAAATTATGTGGCGCAAGTTGATGATACGCTGAAAAAAGTAGAAACATACGTATCCATTATCCCCAATTGGAAAGATTTGTTGGAGCAGGGCACATTGAAACATTATGTCCAGCAATTCGGCAGGCAATGGAATGCCCGTTTGCAAGAGCAGACCGAAATAAAAGAGGCTCTTACCTCAAAATCAGCCCAAAGAGATAGTTTGAAAAAAGAAGAAGCCAATGCCATTGGTTTGTACGAAGAAAAGAAACAAAAAGAAGAAAGACAGCAGGCAGAATTGAACGAACGTGCTCGTCTGCGGTCTTCCCTGCTGAATGGTGAATCCACCGAAACAGTGGTTGCAACCCATGCAAGACGGCAAAAGGAACTGGAACAACAACTGGAAAAAGCCATGAACTTGCATCATTCTTTAACTGTGCAGGCGGAATCTTACAAAGGACAGACCGCACAGATGGAAAAGGAATTAGTCCGTCTGACTGCTGTCTTGCAACAAGACGAACTGAAAATAAACGAGTGGCTCACGCTTCAAAAGGAAACGTATGCCGAGTTGGAACAATTGCTTTCCAAAGACAAAAGCTGGATACTGGCTGAGAAACAAGCGTTGGGCACACTGAAAGAGAAGGAAACCACTCTTCAGGCGGTCCTTGCGGAGCGAAGGCAGAAAAGAGAGGAGCATCAGCAAGCTCCTCTGAAACCGGATACCACGGAAAACAAGGAGTCGCTGATTGAAACATTGACTGCCTGCACTGCTGCCAAAGAAATGGAAACCGGACGTTTGGCCCAAATAGAGGTGACGATACAGAACCATATAAAAGGTAAGGAACGCATAGCCGGCATCGAGAAAGAGTTGGAGGAAAAAAACTCTATCTACGAGAATTGGGCGAAACTGAACGAACTGTTCGGTTCCCAGACTGGCGCCAAGTTTAAGGAAATAGCTCAAGGTTATACGCTTGATGTTCTTTTGCTTTATGCCAACAGGCATTTGCAAGACCTTGCCCCCCGTTACGAACTGCAACGCATTCCTGACACGCTGGCCTTGCAGATTGTGGATCTTGATATGATGGGTGAGGTGCGTAGTGTCCATTCCCTTTCGGGCGGAGAATCTTTCTTGGTATCTCTCGCTTTGGCATTGGGCTTGTCTTCCTTGTCCTCCAACCGGATGAATGTGGAGTCGTTGTTTATTGACGAAGGTTTCGGATCGCTGGATATGGACACTCTGCGCATTGCGATGGATGCTTTGGAGCGGTTGCAGATGCAAGGGCGTAAGATAGGGGTGATTTCCCATGTGGCGGAGATGATGGAACGTATCCCCGCGCAGGTGCAGGTGGTGAAGACCGGAAGCGGAAGGAGCAAGGTGCAGGTGATGGGACCAATATAAGGATTGGACTCCATTACAGATGATGAGTTATAAAGGCAAGTTACAAGGATAGCATGTGGCAGGTGATATTCTATGTGGAAAGATCTGTCATATTTCGTGTATGTGAAAGTGCTTTGTATGGTTTGTTTAAAAAAATGTTTTCCAACAAAAAAAAGTTCTTGACATTGTTGCTTTTTTGGTAAAATACATGTATGTTTGGAATGTTCATCAAAATGGACAAGGAATTATAAACAAAAGCGTTTAGCTGGTTCTGTATAAGTGAAAAGTCGAAATTTCCGATACAAGGCTGATTCGGTTAAATTGAAAAATATGTTGCAATGAATAAGAACGGTATCGGTATAAATGCCGGACTATCAGATGAAAGCTGCAACTTACCGTTTTTACAGGCATTCAATAAAATAAAAAAGTGACGGACTATGAAAAAAACATTAATTGGATTATTGGGCTCGACAGTTATATGCGTACTGTTTCTTGCAGGTTGTATTGATGAACATTACGGGGAGGATAGCAATACCATTGTTACCAATCTGACCGGTTATGCATGGGAGAGAACATTTCAGATACGTACTGAGGATGGCAGGGATGCGGAAGTCTGTGAACATTATGAGTTCGGGCTGAATGGTAAGGCTTCCTGTAAATCACGGACGACGTGTGATGGCGAGGAAGTGGAAGAGCATGTACATTATTTCCGATATGATTTTATCACTCCCAATAACAGATATCTTCTTCTGGATTACTGCTACTGGCAGATTGACAGGATCAGTTCTTCAGTATTGAGCATATATGAAACCTTTGAGAATCCTGTGGTTGTGATGGGGCAGACCAGGGAATATAAGAGTTTCTCGGCTGTCCCGTTGGGGAATGACTGATGCGCTATGTCTGATGTGTTTTAGGGACAGAGGCGTTACAGGCATAAGTGAGGGAAAAATATGATTTTTGTCTCCATATTGAATACTGTTTTTACTTATTGCTTATGAGAATCGGACCGGTGTTTTTGATGAGATTTTGTATTAATGTTATAACTGTACGATTACACCGGAAATTCCATATCAAAGACAAGGACGTTTTTTAAAAAGATCAAGAGCTTTTTAAAAAAGAACAGGAGCTTTTTCAAAAACAACAGGATGTTTTTGATGCTTTTCTACTCGTATTGCATAACATGGCAAAATACCTTGTTTTTCTTTCAGAAGTTTCAGCCTCTCCGCAAACGTCCTGTTCATCGGCTTTTCGGCTGAAGGATATACACGATAAAATCCTTCAGCCGAAAAAGATCTTTCAGCGTGACAGGGTAAGCGATGTCGTATTGGTTGGTTTTCTATCGGTATTCGGATTTACCTTTATACATTTATTGACTACGGCTGAAAGAAAGAACTACGCGGTTGAAGGATCTCGGTGCATCAATCTGTCAGCCGGAATGCCGATGAACAGGACGTTTGCGGAGAGGCTGAAACTTCTGAAGGATTTTTGGGGGCATTCTTCAAGAAAGGGGTATTTCTCTTCAAAAGATGGATACGCATATCAAAAAGAAGGTGGAAAGGCTTTGAAAACTTGTCGCAAGATGTCACAATTCTTGTAGTAAGTTTTTCGGAATCTTGTAGCAGGATTGCAGATTCTTGGTATAGGAATATCTTGTTTGATTTTATAGCTGTCCGGTAAAAATGCCGAAGTTCCCCCAAAAAGGTCTAGCTTTGGGATAAACAGATTCGGTTTTAATGGTAAACAAATATGATTGTATCATTCCACAAACATGTAGCTTGTTTGCGATATATATTCCGATAATTTTAGTATATTTTGTAGAATGTGTCTGTGCAAATTAGACGTAGCATTTACCGTCTGTGAAAAGTAGGATACTTATTATTGAACCTGAATCCGAATCCCAGCATCAGATAGTTAGGATCATGGAAATCCTGTAAATTATATCCGATATGAAGGAATGAGTTGCGCGTAACTTCTATCTTCAGTGCCAATATCTGGTAGAAAGATTTTAAATCTCCGCCTGCATGAATCACATTTGTACCCAATCCTATTCCTACTGTGAAGTAAGGCATCACGTACTCGGCACGTCCCGAAACTCCCAGTGCCAGTTGTTTGCCGGCAGACGGCTTGAGGAGCTCATCGCCGTATCCGTCCGGGCTATACACATTCGCACTGCCGTCATAAACCCCGTCTAATGAAATACCCGCACGGAATTTATACCCGAAATTATACATTGGCGCGAAATTAAATCCCAGTACCGGATAAGTTTCAGGAGAAGCAACCATTTGTCCCTCTCCAATCGTTACTCCTTTTCTGCGCCATGAACCGAACAATACCAGGTCATAACTGATATGACGGGGAAATTTAGGTACGGGTGATTGATACAAGGGCTTTGCAAAACATTCTTCTTTTCTATTGATATTGTAAACCAATCCTACCTTTAGTCCGATGGAATTGAGTCCCGCATTCGGGAATTTGGTATTACCGTTAGAGAAATGCGTTACTGCCACACCTGTTGTGAAATCAAATTTGGGAGAAAGCATCCAGTTGAAATAGAAGTTTGTATTCAGATAGGCGTTTACTTTCGAACCTATCACTTTATTATATGGATTCAAATCGCTGTGGTATGGTTTCCAGCCAAATGAAGCGCCGAAATTCCATTCATAGTTTAATGACAATCGTTGGTTGAAACGGGCGATACGCGCTCCTTGAAATAAATATACAGTAAGCGGGTTGCCCAATTGCGGCTTCTCATACATATTGTAGTAGCCCACGCCAATACCTTGGTAGGCCCCTCTGTAAATACGGTCGTTATAGGTGTTCGGATGAAACTGGAATGAGTACTTCAAGTGAAGCGACAGGGAATTCTCTATGGGTTTCCAATTCAGATTTTCTCCTCTGAAAAAGGAACTGGTGGGGAAAATATATCCGGGACGTGCCTCAATGCCGATGCGGTGGATAAAATGACGTTTCAATGACAGGGAATCTACATAAAGCCGGTCGGGGATGTTGGTTTTGTCTGAAATGGAAACCGCTGTTGTGTCTATAGGGTTTCCCTCTGTATATTGATTGATTGTGTCTTTAGCAAAGGTCATGTTACTTAAGAACAGTAATGCATCCAGAAGTATCACGAGTTTCCATTTTTGTATTGTGCCTTTCATATGCCGTGTAATGTTTTTGTGCGTTTTACCGATCTATCGTATGGTCTGATTTTTTTATTTGTGGCACAAATATAATCATAGTATTTGAAAAAAGAAATTTGTTAGATATAAAAAGGTTTTGTATAACCTTGATAACCACTATTTAAACTATTTTGAGGATGGATTGTAATGTCATCCTCTACCATCGGCTCCCCACATCATTTTATTGCGGAGTGTGTTGAAAAAGATATGGCTGTTTCGTTTTACTACATTTATTTTATAGTCGGCTTTGCGGATAGTGAGCCGGCTTCCTTCACGGCAAGTTTCGCTACGTCCGTCGATGGCAATCAGGAAATTGTGGCTGCGGCTCTCTATATCCAATGTGATTTCCCAGTCGTCGTTGATGACAATGGGGCGTACATTCAGGCTATGCGGTGCTACCGGAGTGATGGCGATGGTGTTGCTGTGTGGCACGATGACAGGTCCCCCGATGCTCAGCGAATAGGCTGTAGAACCGGTAGGAGTGGCGATGACCAGCCCGTCCGCCTGGTAGGTGGTGAGATAGGCTCCATTGATGGCTGTGTGGATGGAAATCATGGAAGAACTGTCACGCTTCAGTACCGCTATCTCATTCAGACCGAAAGGGTAACCTTTCAGTTCCTGTTCTTTGCAGGATACTTGCAATACGCTGCGGTCTTCTATCCGGTAGTTTCCATTGTAGATGTCATTGAATGTGTCTTCCATCTCTTCAGGAGAAACATCAGCCAGAAAACCTAATCGTCCGGTGTTGATACCTAGTATGGGAATGTTGCGTGAACCCACACGGCTGGCGGCTTTCAGGAAAGTGCCGTCGCCTCCGATACTTAGTATCATGTCGGCTTCAAAATTATTTCCATCGAAAACACCGGCGTGACGGATGCTTATCTTGAGGTCGTCCGTCAGAAACTCGTAGAACTCCCGGCAGATGTGAACTTCAGCGTTATGTTGTGATAGAATGGATAGCAAACGTTCCACATGAGCCGATTTCTTGGCTTGATAAGTGTTTCCGAAAAGGGCGAATTTCATTGGGCGTATATTCATTAGTTAATTTTATAAATCTTTTGTTTGTCAAAATGGACCAGGTTTTAATAAAACCTGCTAACTTTGCACATCAGAACTGCAAAGATAATAATATATTGCCAAGATGACAAAGTTAAGTGTAAATATAAACAAGGTAGCCACCTTGCGTAATGCCCGGGGAGGCAACAATCCGGACGTGGTGAAAGTAGCCTTGGACTGTGAGGCGTTTGGTGCGGAAGGTATCACTGTACATCCCCGTCCCGATGAACGGCATATCCGCCGCAGCGATGTGTACGAACTTCGTCCGCTGCTTACCACAGAGTTTAACATTGAAGGGTATCCCTCACCGGAGTTCGTTGATCTGGTGCTGAAAGTGAAACCTCATCAAGTAACGTTGGTGCCCGATGCGTCCGATCAGATTACGTCTAATGCCGGATGGGATACCAAGACCAATCTTTCTTTCCTTACCGAACTGATGGATACGTTCGGCCAGGCAGGAGGTATCCGCACCTCTATCTTTGTCGGTACGGACAAGGAGATGATAGAATATGCCGCCAAAGCGGGAGCCGACCGGGTGGAACTTTATACGGAACCATACGCTACGATGTACCCTCGGAATCCCGAAGCGGCCATTGCTCCTTTTATAGAAGCGGCGAAGGTGACACGTAGCCTGGGAATGGGGCTGAATGCAGGTCATGACCTTAGTCTGGTGAATCTGAAATATATGCATACGCATATTCCTTGGCTGGACGAGGTGTCTATCGGTCATGCATTGATAAGCGATGCGCTTTATATGGGATTAAAACAAACTATTGAAGAATATAAAAATTGTCTTCGTTCATGATGAATATCACTTTACTGGCTGCACAGGCGGCTTTGGCGGATACCCTTGCCGGGGGTAATCCCGTATTGACTCCCGTTTCAGAGGAGGCTAGGATGAATCTTTGGGATATGGCGATGAAAGGTGGATGGATCATGCTTGTGCTGGCATTGTTGTCTGTCGTCTGTTTTTATATTTTCTTTGAACGCATGGCGGTTATCCGCAAGGCGGGGAAGGATGATCCTTTGTTTATGGAACGTATTCGTGATTATATCCGCACGGGTGAGATAAAGTCGGCTATAAACTATTGCCGCATCACCAATACTCCTTCTGCCCGTATGATTGAGAAAGGTATTACCCGTATGGGACGTCCTGTTGCCGATGTGCAGGCTGCTATCGAAAATTCCGGCAATATAGAAGTGGCAAAACTGGAGAACGGACTGCCTGTTGTGGCGACTATTGCCGGCGGTGCTCCGATGATTGGTTTCCTTGGTACTGTAACCGGTATGGTGCAGGCTTTTTGGGAAATGTCCAATGCCGGGAACAACATTGATATCACGTTGCTTTCAGGAGGTATTTATGAAGCGATGATTACTACTGTGGGTGGTCTGGTTGTGGGTATTGCGGCTATGTTTGCCTATAATTATCTGGTAACCCGTGTGGACAAGGTGGTAAGTCAAATGGAAGCGCGTACCATGGACTTCATGGATTTACTGAACGAACCCGTTCAAAAGTAATAGCGTATGGCACTGAAAAGAAGACATAAAATATCACCTAACTTCAGTATGGCGTCTATGACAGACATCATATTCCTGTTGCTGATATTCTTCATGATTACCTCTACCATGGTGTCGCCCAATGCCATCAAGGTATTGCTTCCGCAAGGCAGGCAGCAGACTTCGGCAAAGCCGCTTACGAGGGTAATCATTGACAAGAACCTGAACTTCTATACTGCTTTCGGCAATGAGGATGAAATGCCGATAGACTTGGAAGAACTGCCCGCATTCCTGCAAAGGTGTGCCGAGAAGGAACCCGATATGTATGTGGCTCTTTATGCGGATGAGGCTGTGCCTTACCGCGAAATAGTAAGGGTACTGAATATTGCTAATGAAAATCACTTCAAGATGGTGTTGGCTACACGTCCGCCTGAGAAGAAACGTTAAGCTGTAAGCATGAAGAAAAATAAGATAACAGGACTGATTGGTACGGCTGTACTGCATATACTTCTCCTTATCCTGCTGCTGGTGATTGCTATCCGCCGTCCGCAGGTTCAGGAAGAGGGGGGTGTTCCTGTTATGCTGGGAAATACAGAGCTTTCTCAAGGGAATGCCGACCCTTATACGCTGACGGATATAGATATAATGAATGAGCCTGAGGCTCCGGCTCCCGATGTATCTGAACCGGAAACGGTTCCTCCCGTTGAAGCGAAAGAGGAAATCATCACGCAGACAGAAGAGGAAACGGTGGCAGTCCCTAAAAAGGAACCTAAAAAAAGAAACCCCTAAAAAAGAAAAAAACCAAGAAGGAAACTCCTAAAAAGGACGTACCGAAAAAGGAGGCGGTGAAGCCGAAAGAGAAGACTGAGGCCGAGAAACGCGCTGAAGCAGAAAAAGCGGCGGCTGAGAAGAAAGCGGCTGCCGAAAGGGCGGCAGCGGAAGCGGCGGCGAAGAAGATAGCCGGTGCTTTTGGCAAGGGAACTCAAATGGGAAATAAAGGAACCGGTACCACAGGCTCCGGTCTGGAGGGCAGTCCGACGGGAAACTCTTCGGAAGGGAAGTCCGGCGGAGTGGGCGGTTACGGAACATTTGACCTCAACGGACGTTCTTTGGGTAGTGGCGGTTTGCCGATGCCTGTCTATAATGTGCAGGATGAGGGACGGGTGGTAGTGACTATTACCGTAAATCCCGCAGGACAGGTGATAAGTACCAGTATCAACAAACGTACCAATACAGTAAACGCTTCGTTGCGGAAGGCGGCGGAAGAGGCCGCCCGTAAAGCACGCTTTAACCAAGTGGACAGAGTGAATAACCAGACAGGTACTATTACATATTACTTTAAACTGAAGTAGCTTATGAAAACAATTTATGTATTTTTGGCAGAAGGCTTCGAGGAAGTGGAGGCGCTGACCCCGGTAGATGTGTTGAGACGTGCAGGTTTGCCTGTGAAGACTGTTTCCGTAACAGGTGTGCTGACCGTAAACGGTGCGCATGGTGTTCCGGTAGTAGCCGATATGGTGTTTGAAGAAGTAAAAGAAGGGGATGCGGAGATGATTGTATTGCCTGGTGGTCTGCCCGGAGCGACAAATCTGGATGCTCACGAAGGTTTGGGCAAGTTGATTATGACATTTGCTGAAGCCGGACGTCCGTTGTCTGCCATCTGTGCCGCTCCGTTGGTATATGGAAAGCGTGGTTTGTTGAAAGGTAAGAAAGTAACTTGCTATCCGGGATTCGAAAAGTATCTGGAAGGTGCTGAGTATACGGCCGCTTTGGTAGAGAAAGACGGTAATTTTATTACCGGTAAAGGCCCCGGTGCCGCTATGGCATTCTCATTTGCCATTGCCGAGAAATATGTCGGTGCGGAAAAGGTGACAGAATTGAAGCAAGGGATGATGATTGCAGAATGAACAGGCATGTCATTATAGTTGCAGGAGGCAAAGGGTTGCGTATGGGAGGGGATATTCCCAAACAGTTTTTGCCTGTAGGGGGCAAACCTGTGTTGATGCGTACCATAGAGGCTTTTTACGCCTTTGATTCTTCTATACATATTATATTAGTTCTTCCGGTGAGCCAGCAGGCTTACTGGAAAGATCTTTGTGAAACGTATCATTTTGCTTTGCGTCATGATATTGCCGATGGGGGCGAAACTCGTTTCCATTCTGTAAAGAATGGGTTGGCATACGTGAAGGGAGAAGGCTTGGTAGGTGTTCATGATGGCGTGCGTCCTTTTGTTTCCCGGGAAGTGATAGCCGGATGTTATGAGGCAGCGCAGACTAAGCAAGCGGTTATTCCTGTAATTGATGTGGTGGAAACCGTGCGTCATCTTACGAAGCCGGGAAGTGAAACGGTTCCGCGTAATGACTATAAACTGGTTCAGACTCCTCAGGTCTTTGAAGTACAGTTGTTGAAAGAGGCATATCAACAGGAATATACGGATGCCTTTACTGATGATGCTTCTGTAGTGGAGGCGATGGGCAGGGAGGTCTGTCTGGTGCAGGGAAATAGAGAAAATATTAAATTAACCACCCCTTTTGATTTGAAAATAGCGGAAGTCTTAATTTGAAATGTTCGATATCACTACGCGTGACATAAAATATTTGCAAGGAGTAGGCCCGCAGCGTGCAACCGTCTTGAACAAGGAATTGAATCTTTTTTCCTTGCATGATTTGTTGTACTATTTTCCATATAAATATGTAGACCGCAGCCGCCTTTATTATATCCATGAAATAGACGGAAATATGCCTTATATCCAGTTGAAAGGCGAAATCCTCAGTTTTGAGACTTTGGGTGAGGGAAGACAGCGCAGACTTGTCGGTCATTTTTCTGATGGTACGGGCATCATTGATTTAGTCTGGTTTCAAGGAATTAAATATCTGCTAGAGCATTATAAGACCAGGACAGAGTATATTGTCTTTGGTAAACCGACCGTATTCAATGGCCGTATCAATGTGGCTCATCCCGATATGGACCCTTCAGGCGAACTTACCTTATCTACGATGGGGTTGCAGCCTTATTATAACACAACGGAAAGGATGAAGCGCGGTTTCTTGAACTCTCATGGGCTGGAGAAGTTGATGAAGAATGCGCTTGCCCTGCTACAGGAACCTCTTGCTGAAACATTGCCCCCTCGGTTAGTGGAGGAGCATCATTTAATGTCTTTGGATGAGGCCATCCGTAATATTCATTTCCCCAAGAATCCCGAATTGCTGCGGAAGGCCCAATATCGTTTGAAGTTTGAAGAGCTGTTCTATGTGCAGCTCAATATTCTACGTTACAGTAAAGACAGGCAGCGTAAATATCGGGGCCTGCGTTTTGAACGGGTGGGTGAGATCTTTAATACTTTTTATTCACAGAATCTTCCTTTTGAACTGACCGGAGCGCAAAAACGGGTGATAAAGGAGATAAGAAAAGATATGGGAAGCGGACGGCAGATGAACCGTTTGCTGCAAGGTGATGTGGGAAGTGGGAAAACATTGGTGGCCTTGATGTCCATGCTTATCGCACTGGATAATGGCTATCAGGCATGTATGATGGCTCCTACAGAGATTCTTGCCGCCCAGCATTATGAAACCATTCGGAAATTCCTGTTTGGCATGGATGTGCGCGTGGAACTTTTAATGGGATCTGTCAAAGGAAAGAAGCGTGAGAAGATATTGAAGGATTTGCTGACGGGGGATGTTCAGATTCTTATAGGCACGCATGCCGTTTTGGAAGATACTGTGGGTTTTTCTTCTTTAGGAATGGTGATTATAGACGAGCAACATCGTTTCGGAGTGGCTCAGCGTGCCAAGTTATGGAGCAAGAATGTTTGTCCGCCTCATGTGCTGGTCATGACGGCTACCCCTATTCCCCGTACCTTGGCTATGACACTGTATGGTGATCTTGATGTATCAGTTATTGACGAATTGCCGCCGGGCCGTAAACCCATCCAGACTATCCATCAGTTTGACAATCGCCGTGCCAGTCTTTATGCTTCCATTCGCAAACAGATAGAAGAAGGGCGGCAAATCTATATTGTTTATCCTTTGATAAAGGAGAGTGAAAAAATGGATATCAAGAATCTGGAAGAGGGGTATGAACTGATTTGTGCGGAATTTCCCGATTGCCAGGTCAGCAAGGTGCATGGTAAGATGAAACCGGCGGAGAAGGATGCTGAGATGCAGCGTTTTGTCAGTGGTGAAACCCAGATTATGGTGGCCACTACAGTGATTGAGGTCGGGGTGAATGTCCCGAATGCCTCGGTGATGGTCATTGAAAACGCCGAACGTTTCGGACTTTCACAATTGCATCAGTTGCGTGGGCGTGTGGGACGTGGCGCTGATCAGTCTTATTGTATTTTGGTCACCACTTACAAACTGACCGAAGAAACTCGCAAGCGGCTTGAAATAATGGTACAGACCAATGATGGTTTCGAGATAGCGGAAGCCGATTTGAAGTTGCGCGGTCCCGGTGACTTGGAGGGAACCCAGCAGAGTGGTGTCGCTTTTGACTTGAAGATAGCCGATATTGCCCGTGACGGTCAATTATTGCAATATGTCCGTGATGTGGCAAATCGTATTGTAGATGAAGACCCTGCAGGAACTCGTCCGGAAAATGCTATTCTTTGGCAGCAATTGCAAGCATTGCGTAAAACAAATATAAATTGGGCGGCTATCTCTTAGTTTATGTTACTGCATTGTTAAAAGCAAGGATATATGTTGCATAACATGTTTGTAGCGTTTCCCCTTTATTTATAGAGGTTTCTGAACATTTTATCGAAGTATTGTATATAACTTACATACAAAAAGAGTTAAAGAAGTTCCTTCTTTCTCAAGGAAAATCTTTATCTTTGGAAGAATTTTTGGAAAAAGCACAGTATAAACCTTAAATGAACCCAATATTATGATGGAAAAAACGCTGGTTATTTTGAAACCTTGCACTCTGCAGAGGGGCTTGGTGGGTGAGATTATTAATAGATTTGAAAGAAAAGGCCTGCGTTTAGCCGGAATGAAAATGGTTCAGTTGACGGATGAAGTGCTTAGCGAACATTACGCTCATTTGAGTTCAAAGCCGTTCTTTCAGCGAGTGAAAGATGCAATGATGGTTTGTCCTGTTATTGTATGCTGCTTTGAAGGTGTGGACGCTGTCCAAGTAGTGAGAACATTAACCGGTCCTACTAACGGACGTCTGGCGGCTCCCGGTACTATCCGTGGAGATTACAGCATGAGCTTTCAGGAGAATATAGTTCATGCTTCCGATTCGCCGGAAACCGCTGAAGTGGAACTTAAACGATTTTTTAAACCAGAAGAGATATTCGAGTATAAGCAAGCCGTGTTCGGTTCCCTTTATGCTAATGACGAATATTAAAAAGAAAAACCTAAAAAAACGGATGATTTTGAAATGTGTTAAAGTAGTCGCAGCGGCAGCCTTCGCCCTGGTTAGCCTGAATGTGTCAGGACAGGATCTGTTGGCACGCCAGGCACCTATCGACCGAAAATTGAAAGCAGTAGATTCTGTTGCATTGATTCGTCAGATAAAGGCGGAAAAGTCAGCTTATCCTGCATATAGTCTCTACCCTAATTGGAGTAACGAGCGTGTACACGCTTATGGTAATACTGTTACTATTCCTGATACATTCCGTATTGATATGACCGGTTTCCGTATGCCGACAGAACACACAAAAATAACTTCTAAATTTGGTCCCCGTCGTCGTCGTATGCACAATGGATTGGATATAAAAGTATATATAGGTGATACGATCCGTGCAGCTTTCAGTGGAAAGGTACGTATGGTGAAGTATGAACGCCGCGGATATGGAAAATATGTGGTGATTCGTCACGAGAATGGATTGGAAACAGTATATGGTCACTTGTCAAAGCAGATTGTGGATGAGAACCAGTACGTAGAAGCAGGAGAACCTATCGGATTGGGTGGAAACACCGGACGTTCCACCGGGTCACATCTTCATTTTGAAACGCGTTTTTTGGGACAGGCCATTAATCCGGCATTGTTATTTGATTTTGAGAAACAGGATATTGTAGCCGATTCTTATTTGTTCAGAAAAGGTAATAACAGATACCAGCGTAACAGGACTAATAGTAAGAATGTGAATTTGCTTGCTTCATCAGATGGTACTATCCGTTACCATAAGGTAAGAAGTGGGGATACATTGAGCCGCATTGCACAGAAAACAGGTACATCTATTGATGCTTTATGCAAGTTGAACCACATTACCCGCAGAACTATTCTTCGTCCGGGACAAGTGTTAAGATGTTCTTAAGCTTTAGTTAATTAAGAAATATAAAATAGGGCGGGAAAGAGTATTCTTTTCCGCCTTTTTGTTTACGCTTAAGCAGAAAAATGCGTAACTTTGCCGCCTAATCATAGAGTGTGATGAAAGATACGAAACAACAATTTGAACATGTGATAGCTATTTGCCGTGATTTGTTTGCGAAAAAACTGCACGATTACGGTGCAGCATGGCGTATCATGCGCCCTTCATCTGTTACCGATCAGATATTTATCAAGGCAAACCGTATTCGTAGCATTGAAACCAAAGGGGTGGCGATGGTGGATGAAGGTATCCGTTCGGAGTTTATCGCTATTGTAAATTATGGAATAATCGGCTTGGTCCAATTGGAACTGGGATATGCTGAAACGGATGACATGACTGAAGAGCGTGCTTTGGAATTGTATGACCGGTATGCCAAACAGGCTTTGGAACTGATGTTGGCCAAAAATCATGATTATGACGAAGCGTGGCGCAGCATGCGTGTCAGTTCGTATACTGATTTGATTTTGATGAAAATCTATCGTACCAAGCAGATTGAAGGTCACGATGGAGCTACATTGGTATCAGAGGGCATTGATGCCAACTATATGGATATGATTAATTATTCTGTATTCGGATTGATCAAGTTGGAATTTGGAGAGTAAACAGTTACATAGTATCATTGGAATCTGGACAAACGCCTGCCGTTTTTTGCTGGCGGCAGTATTTATATTTTCCGGTTTTGTCAAAGCGGTAGATCCGCTGGGTACCCAATATAAAATTCAGGATTATTTGGAGGTTTTCGGTTGGGCTGCTTCGGTGCCTGCCTTTCTTCCGTTTCTGGCGTCTGTATTGCAGGCAATGGTCGAGTTTTGTTTAGGAGTATATCTTTTGTTTGGTATCCGCAGGAGAATGACCACCTTGTTTGTTGTGCTTATCATGGGGGTGATGACTCCGCTCACCTTATGGTTGGCTCTTTCCAATCCGATATCGGATTGTGGATGTTTCGGTGATGCTGTGACTTTGACTAATTGGGAAACTTTTGGGAAGAATGTACTTTTGTTGATAGCGGCGGTGTCCGTTTTTAAATGGGGAAACCGTATAACTCCTTTGGTGACCAAGCGTTTCGATTGGTTGGTGGCTATGTATACGTTTCTCTATATTTCGGGGATGACTTTGTATTGTTACCGTGAGTTGCCTGTCTTTGATTTCCGCCCTTATCATATCGGGGCAGATATACGTAAAGGGATGGAAATTCCGGAAGGAGAGAAGCCTACTGTTTATGAGACCCGTTTTATTCTTCAAAAAGATGGAGTGGAGAAAGAGTTTACATTAGAAAATTATCCCGATAGCACATGGACTTTTGTGGATTCCAAAACGATGGTGAAGGAACAAGGATACGAACCGCCTATTCATGACTTTTCCATTATTCGTCAAGAAGACGGGGAAGATATAACCGATGAAGTACTGGATGATGATAATTATACCTTTCTGTTGGTGGCGCATCAGCTGAGCCAGGCGGATGATAGTACCATTGACCTGATAAATGAACTGTATGATTATAGTGTGGAGCATGGATATCAATTCTATTGTCTTACCTCATCACCCGATAGTGATATTGAAGACTGGCAGGAGCGTACGGGAGCCGAGTATCCTTTCTGCCTGATGGATGACATTACACTGAAAACCATGATACGCTCTAATCCCGGACTGATGTTGCTGAAGAACGGAGTGGTTATAAACAAGTGGAGTGTGAATAGTCTGCCCGATGAATATGTGCTGACCGACAGGCTGGAAAAACTGCCTTTGGCACAAATCAATGAAAAGACTTTCAGTCATAAAGTGGTGCTGGTATTGGCATGGTTTGTCTTTCCGTTGTTGTTTTTCAGCATGGTGGATGTCATTTGGGAGCATTTTCATAGGAAAAAGAAATTGAAAGAGAATCGAACAAAATAATTTCATTAACCCTTTAATAAAACAAACAAAATGAGAAAAAACATTGTTGCAGGAAACTGGAAAATGAACAAGAACCTTCAGGAAGGTATTGCTCTGGCAAAAGAATTGAATGAAGCTTTGGCTGCTGACAAACCTAATTGTGATGTGGTAATCTGTACTCCGTTTATTCACTTGGCTTCTGTTACTCCTATTGTTGACAAGGCTGTAATTGGTGTAGGTGCAGAAAACTGTGCAGATAAAGTATCAGGTGCATATACCGGTGAGGTTTCTGCTGAAATGGTAGCTTCTACAGGTGCTGAATATGTAATTCTGGGTCACTCGGAACGTCGTGCTTACTATCACGAAACTGTGGAAATCCTGGAAGAAAAAGTTAAATTGGCTTTGGCTAATAACTTGAAGCCTATCTTCTGCATCGGTGAGGTATTGGAAGAGCGTGAAGCTAACAAACAAAATGAAGTGGTTGCTGCTCAGTTGGCATCGGTATTCTCTTTGTCTGCCGAAGATTTTAGTAAGATTATCTTGGCTTACGAACCGGTTTGGGCTATTGGTACAGGTAAGACTGCTACTGCTGAACAGGCTCAGGAAATCCACGCGTTTATCCGTTCTTTGATTGCCGACAAGTATGGTAAAGAAGTTGCTGATAATACTTCAATCCTTTATGGTGGAAGCTGCAAGCCTTCTAATGCTAAAGAATTGTTTGCTAACCCTGACGTAGACGGTGGCTTGATTGGTGGTGCTGCTTTGAAAGTTGTTGACTTCAAAGGCATTATCGATGCATTCAAATAATTAATTTCATCACAGATTACTCAAGCTTACACAGATAAAGAATCATAAAATCGTCTGTGGAAATCTGAGTAATCTGTGATGATTTACTTAAATTCATAAAACGACATGAGATACATTTTTATCCTACTCTTTTTGAGTTTCGGACTTTCCGCTTTGGCACAGCAGAACATAGTAGAAAGCTTGCAGCGTAACCGTGCCGGAGAAGGTACTGTAACCATCCGTCAAGATCCTAAAATAACAGGCTTGATTGGTAGTATCTATACAGGAAATGTTACGGGAGGTGAGCAGAAAATGTTGAAAGCCAGAGGGTATCGGGTTCAGGTCTATGCAGGAAACAATTCGCGGGTGGCTCGTAATGAAGCTAATAATGTGGCTGCCAAGGTGAAAGAGGAGTTTCCCGATATGCCTGTCTATGCCTATTTCCAGCCTCCTCGTTGGCTGTGTCGTGTAGGTGATTTCCGCAGTATTGAGGAAGCGGATGCCGCCATGCGCCGTCTGAAGGCTACCGGTGTTTTTAAAGAAGTATCTATTGTTCGTGAACAAATTAATATTCCCCTGGACTAATAACATGGAAGAACTATTGCATCCCGAATGGTCAGCAGAGAAAATTGAACAGTTGAAAGGCCATTATCAGAGTATTTTATCCCTATTGGGTGAAGATGTAGAAAGAGAAGGATTGCTGAAAACTCCTGAGCGCGTAGCCAAAGCTATGCTGACATTGACACGCGGTTATGAACAAGATCCGCATGCCATTTTGTTGGGAGCTAAATTCAAAGAAGAGTATAGTCAGATGGTTATCGTGAAAGATATTGATTTCTTCTCTTTGTGCGAACACCATATGCTTCCGTTTTATGGAAAGGCACATGTTGCTTATATTCCCAATGGTTATATCACCGGTTTGAGTAAGATTGCCCGGGTAGTGGATGTGTTTTCTCATCGGTTGCAGGTACAGGAACGTATGACACTGCAAATAAAAGAATGTATTCAGGAAACCTTGAATCCGCTGGGAGTGATGGTAGTGGTCGAAGCCAAGCACATGTGCATGCAGATGCGCGGGGTGGAGAAACAAAATGCCATTACTACTACTTCTGATTTCACTGGTGCGTTTAACCAGGCTAAAACACGTGAGGAATTTATGAATTTGATACGGCATAACCGATAAGGAGTTATGCCTTTATTTTAGTACTACCCGGTCGCCGGCACGCTTGGCCATAATTTTTTGTAATTCACTTAATTCTTTAAAGTGGGCCATAACTTCAAGGCATTTATCGGCATTGGCTACTACTTCAGGTTTGTTCAATGCTTGCAGCGTATATTTCATATCCTCTTCTAATATGGCAAGTTTGAAGTCGATAAGTTGGTGCGGTACCAATTCGTGTAAGCGTTCTTCATCTTTAACCATCGCTTGTGAATTGCTTTTACTCAGTTGGTAACGATCATTTATCATATCTGCCGCCAGTTTGCTGATTGTAGGATCGGGATGAGCCAGAAAATAACGCTCTGCCGTGAAGTTGGGGTCATGCAGATGAGCTTCTGCTTCTGCCAGTATTTTCCGGTGCAACGGATTATGGAACTGTAATTCATCCTGTTTCAAATCCATAGAAATATATTCTATCACAGTAAGAGGAGTTTCCGTATTTTCTTCCGTTTCTACATAGCACATGACTTTCTCTCCGTGGCGTATCAAAGTTTGAAGCAGTAACTGCTCTTTTACATAAAAAACGTACTTTTCCCGTCCTTCTTGGGGAATATACGATTGATATCCCGCTTCTGCTTCTGCAGGAGGAAACGGAGGGGGAACATTATCATCCACGCCTAGGGGGGGCATATCGGCAGGAGGTATGCTGCCGGCAGGAAAAGGAGTATCCGCTGGAGGCAGAGAGCCGGTAGTGGCGGATGCGTCTTTTTCTTTCTTGATTTGTTCCAGATAGTTATCATCCCGTTGAAGCAGATGCTTTTTGATCTCGTCTAAAATAATTTGCTCGTTTACGTTCAAGAGGGTAGCACATTCTGTCAAGCAGGTATATCGAATTACTTTATCCGGAATCAGTCCGATACTTCGTGCCATGTCCGATATCAATCCGGCCCGTTTGATGGGGTCCCTTTGTGCGTCTTTTAGTAAAAGGTTGGTCTTGAAACGGATAAAGTTCTCTTCGTGATCATCAATGTATTTTCTGAATTCCGTGGCATTGTGTTTTCTGGAAAAACTATCGGGATCATCTCCGTCAGGCAGCAACAGCACTTTGATATTCATGCCTTCTGCAAGTAACATATCGATGCCTCGGATACTTGCTTTTATACCGGCTTCGTCACCATCATATAATAAGGTGATATTGGAGGTGAAGCGGTGTAGCAACCGGATTTGTTGTTCGCTCAATGCTGTACCCGAGTTGGCCACCACATTCTCCAGCCCGCACTGGTGCATGGCAATTACATCGGTGTATCCTTCTACCATGTAAACACAGTCGGCTTTTACAATGGCAGCTTTAGCCTGATAAATGCCATATAGTTCTTTTCGTTTACTGAAGATTTCGGATTCGGGCGAATTGACGTATTTTTGGTTTACTCCCTTGGTACGGCTGTCCAGTACACGTCCGCCGAAGCCAAGCACTTTTCCGCTGATGTTAAACCATGGAAATATCACACGTCCCCAAAAACGGTCGCGTAAACTGCCATCTTCTTTTTCGTAGCATAGTCCGGTCTTGAGCAAAAATTCTTTTTTATATCCTTTTCGCATGGCTTCTTGTGCCAATGCGTCAGGAGCGGTAGTGCTGTATCCCAATTGGAATTTCTTGACAATATCGTCACGGATGCCCCGTTGGCGGAAATAAGACATGGCAATGGCTTTTCCGTCAGCGTGATTGTAGAGGATATTTTGAAAATAATCGCGGGCAAACTCATTGACAACAAAGAGACTTTCCCGTATATTTTGTACTTGTTTCTCCTCATCGGTCAATTCGCGTTCCTTTATTTCTATATTGTATTTCTTTGCCAGCCAGCGTAGTGCTTCGGGATAGGTCATCTGCTCGTGTTCCATAACGAAATGGACAGCATTTCCACCTTTGCCACAGGCGAAGCATTTGCATAATCCTTTGGCCGGTGATACATAGAATGAAGGGGTTTTGTCATCATGGAATGGACAAAGTCCGACAAAATTCACACCGCGTTTCCGCAGAGTGACAAACTCGGATACCACATCTACAATTTGTGCGGCATCCAGTATCCGGTCTATGGTGGGTTGGTCTATCATTGCGAGTGCGAAGATACAAAAAAAACATCGCCAAGGGTGAACCCGGCGATGTTTTTAACGGAATATTGTAATCAGAATTATTTAATATAAGGATTCAGTTTGTTCCATTCGGAAACTGGAGGAAGTACTCCCATAGCAATCACTTCATCACGCAAAGCACAAAGATGTGCATAACTTTTTTCTAATGCGGCTTCTTCTTCGGGCGTGCCTTTCACTTCTTTTAAGTGGCAGCCATCCTTGGTGATGGAAGTTTCCCAGGCCATCATGATATGGTCGAATTTACCATTGGATACGTAAGTTCCTGCAGGCCAGCGGAATGGTTTTCCTCCCATAGCGGCGGCAATCATTTCGATAGAAACATAGGACGGGCTTTGGAAAGAAGAGCGGCCGCGCAGGTTGATGATGTTTGCACCGCCTTTAGTTACTTTTTGTTGTATTTCGGTCCATTGTTCTTTTGTCAAAGCATCAGTGCCGATGATATCAAGTAATGCTTTTCCGTTTACTTTAGCGGTAGAAGCATAAACAGCCATCTGCTCACCATGACCGCCATACGTGCGGCAGTTTTCTACGTTATCCATAGCGATGCCGAAATGCTTGGACAATTCGCTGCGCAAGCGTGTAGAGTCAAGAGCGGCAAGGGTTGTAACTTGTGATGGTTTCAAAGCTGAATATAATAAGGTGATCAGACCGGTGATATCAGCCGGATTGAAAATAACCACGATATGTTTTACGTCCGGACAGTAGGCCTTTACATTTTTTCCGAATTCTTCAGCGATGGCTGCGTTTCCTTTCAGCAAGTCTTCACGGGTCATGCCGGCTTTACGTGCCGCACCACCTGAGTTTACAATATATTTAGCATCGGTCAAAGCTTCCTTGATATCGGAAGTGAATGTGATGTTCATGCCTTCGAAACCGCAATGGTATAGTTCTTCTGCCACACCTTCCAGGCCGGGAGCGTATGGGTCATACAAACAAATATTGGGAGTAAGACCCATCATGATAGCAGTTTGAGCCATGTTCGATCCAATCATTCCGGCAGCGCCTACGATTGTCAGCTTTTCATTCGTTACAAATTCCATAATTCTATTATTTAAAGTTTGTATAATATAAACACTTTTGTGGGAGAGGATGTTCTCTCTTCCGGGTACAAATTTACAAAACCTTTTATTATGGTGTTTATTCTAAAAAATTATATGGGATAATAGAAAGTTATCCCATATAATCATCTTGGGATGGTAAGTTCCAGAATACTTGTCAATCAAGATGTTAAACAGTATTTATTCAAACAGGTTTGTGGATGTGACAAATAATGATATGATCTGTTATGTATTGATGTTTATATAGCTTTTTAATGCGTCTACATATTCTTCAAAGGCTTCAAGCCCTTTTAGTGTAATCTTACAAATGGTACAAGGCATTTTTCCCTTGAAAGTCTTGATGACTTCTACATAGCCAGCCTTGTTCAGCTTGTCTATTTGCACACTCAGATTACCTGCCGTCGCTCCTGTCTGTTGTTTCAGATAGCTGAACTCGGCCTCTTCCACTGAAACCAGTATGGACATCACGGCAAGTCTCAGTTCGGAATGTAGTAATGGATTCAATTCTTTGAACATAGGCGCAAAGTTACGATTTTTTTTGTTTACGGGCAGCATGATTCAATACATGTCCCGGAATAACCATCATGAAAATAAAGACAGGAGCGAAGATTAATATCTGGTTTGGACCTGGATAAAAAAGGCATCCGATGGAGCTTAACGCTCCCAGTGTGCCGCAAATAGTGACAGTTTTATAACCTACCACCAGTCCTGTTAGTGTAGTCCCCATGCCCATCAGCAGAAGGATTATGAACAGGATGGGAAGTTGCCAGAAAAACATGGCGAGCATGGATATCAGAAAGCCGGTTATGCCGAATACCAACCAAATATAATTGATTACTTTGTCCAAATGAGTCTTGATACCCGGCTGCTGATTACGTGTAGAGAGGTAAGTTCCTGTTCCTGCGATGATAGGGAGTAAGAACCATAGGTATTGCCAATAATAATTTCCGGTAGTTACTACCAGAAACCAGACCAGCAGGCTGACAAAGAGGGTGGTATATCCCCAAAAGAGGAATGGCATGCCACAATTGGTTTCTAGCCTGTTTTTTGTATTCTGAATCATTTGAGCGATGAGTTCCAAACTCTCTTTCTCATTCAATTTTCTTTCTTCCATACTGTTTTTTCTTTTTAGTTTGTGATTGATTAATATTTGATGCTTTTTTCTATGGCTGTCATCAGCAAGCTGATTCCCCAGCCTGCTATCACCCATAGTACCCACCAGTAGTGTGGACTGGTAAACCAGTTTATAGCTATAAGAAACAGGTTTATTACCACATAATAGACTAATGACCAAGTGAGCCAATTCCAAAAATGACGGGCACTTTGCCGGCATGCTGCTTCGATTTGTTCCTGGGTTGGAACTGTCTTTTCGTTGTTTTGGTTTGTTTTCATAGGCTTTATTTCTTACTTATGGTGATATAAAGTTAGTGGTCTGTGCTATACTTTCAGTAGCAAATCTCGGAATAGCTAGTGTGGCACATGCCAGGATAGTGGCACGCTTCTTGTAAAATATTGTATTTGTTTTCATTGTTATGATGTTTTATAGGTTGAATGACAAAAGTTTATTTTACTTAAATACTTTACAAATGTAATATAGTTTATAATATAAACAAAATTATTATAGAACTTTTTTCAAATAATAATTATCAAGTGTGTATGTGCGGTAGAGGGGGAGGTGCAAAATATGTAGTCTTCTTTATGAATTTTACATTCAGACTCTGGTTGGCACGTACTTGAATAAGGATATTCTTCTCTGCTTTTTCTTTCCTGGAGTTTTTCAGCAGTGGCAATAGCTTTTGAAAACTCACTTGTGTGTTGTGTATATCGTACTGCGTTTTTCGTAGCTGTTTTCCTGTCCATTCCTTGCCCTGCCCTGGCTTGCGGTGTCCGATTGTCCTTCGGATTTGCTTGTTTTCCGTCTTTTCTTGTTTTCCGTCTGCTGTTTTCGTATGGGTCCCTTCCTTTTTCCGTTCCTATACGCGCGTGCGAATATTATAATGTGTGTGTCTTTTTCCTCCCGTGTCCTCCGTTATAAAAAACATGCTTTGTAACATATCTGTTATTCAGAGTATTACAAAAAAGTTTCAGGAAATCCGTATAATTTTTCCTTCGTATGTTTGCTGGTTATCGTTAAAAGGTCTACCTTTGCAACCGCAATCGA
>ENA-OPZZ01000084-OPZZ01000084.1-human-gut-metagenome-genome-assembly--contig:-NODE-84-length-69268-cov-14.557730_pt1 | contig 69268 bp, 64 predicted proteins | sample MGYA00242487_ERZ504511 | MGnify/ENA primary metagenome ERZ504511 (study PRJEB26092, sample SAMD00036241) | human gut metagenome | host: Homo sapiens | study: EMG produced TPA metagenomics assembly of... | reverse complement strand
TGCTACTGCTGCTACTTAAAGAACTTGACTCACTAGTTTCACTTGTCTCATATGACTCAGAAACAGATTGAGATGGTGCAACTTCTGAAGACTGAGCTTCACTTCTAGCTGAGAAGTAAAGGTTAACCTCTCCTTCAATAGATGCGCCAAAGTAAGGATCTTGTGCCACAACAACTGCAGAGGCAGATGGTGTTTTAACTTGAGAATATCCAGTTGATGAAGTAGCATCTGCTTGGAATACTATAATATGCGAACTTGATAAGCCAAGTGCAGTCAATTCAGCAATTGCATCTTGATAAGTATAACCAATAAGGTTTGGCATAACGATTGCTGCAACCTTGAAAGTAATCTTATCTTCACTAGCAACTTTTGTACCTTTTTCAGGTGTTTGACTAATGATAGTACCACCATCATAGTTAGTGCCTGTTATCCATTCAACATCAATCTTATCACTTGAAATACCGTGTTTATCTTTGAGTTCTTTGATAACTTCTTGATAGTTTTGACCAGTATAATCTTTCATCTTAAAGCCTGATGTTCCTTTTGACACATAAATGTCAACTTTGGCACCTTCTTTCTTAGATGTGCCAGCTTTCGGATTAGTCTCAATAACCTGACCACTTGGAACAGTATCACTATAAATTCCCTTGGTCCTTCCAACTTTAAGTCCTGCTGATGTAAGACTTGTCTTAGCAGCTTGTAAACTTGTTCCAGCTACATCTGGAACGTTGACTGAAGCTGGTGTGCTTAGCGTCAAGTAAGTAAAGATAGCAATTGCAACTACTACGACCGCAAAGAAAATTTTCACTAAAGTACCAAACATACGATGTGATTTTTTCTTCTTCGTTTTCGCTTTTGCAATTTTATTATCCGCAGCTTCACGATTAACTTTAGCTGCTTTTTGTTTTGTCAACAATTGTTCTGTTGTTGAGGGAACAGGTGTTGAAGTTGTTACTTTTGGAAGTGTCTTCGTATTTTCTGTATCTTCAAAGACAAGTTTGCGTTCGCGGCTACGGTTATATGAGAGAGCAGTCATTAAATCACGACTCATTTCAAAAGTTGAGGCGTAGCGATCACTCAAACGTTTTGCAGTTGCTTTAATGACAACATTTTCCAAAGCTTGTGGAACATTTTTATTTTCATCAATGATTGATGGAAGTGGTTTTTGGAAATGTTGAAGAGCAATCGTAACAGCTGAATCACCATCATATGGAATGTGACCAGTCAACATTTCAAACAACATAATCCCCATAGCGTAGATATCACTTTGAACAGTGGCTTTTGAACCACGCGCTTGTTCAGGTGATAAATAGTGTACACTACCAAGCATTGAGTTTGTTTGTGTTAAACTTGTTTCTGCAAAAGCTACAGCGATACCAAAGTCGGTAACTTTAACCGTTCCGTCTTTGGTTAACAAGATATTTTGTGGTTTCAAATCACGGTGAACAATTCCTTGTTGATGAGCCAAAGTCATCGCAGACAAGACTTCTTCCATGATTCTAACAACTTCATTATTAGAAAGAGGGGCGTGGTCTTGAATATATTTTTTCAAGTCCGAGCCATCAACATATTCCATTACTAAGAATTGCTGTCCGTCTTCTTCTCCAATATCACGAATCGAAACGATATTTGGATGGTTTAGCTCTGCCATGGCACGTGCTTCACGTTGGAAACGAGCAACGGCAATTTGATCTGTTTGATAATTAGTTCGAAGGACTTTGATAGCCACTTCTTCATTATCAAGAATTAGATCTTTGGCAAGATAAACATCTGCCATTCCACCCCGTCCGATAGACTTGAGGATCCGATAACGACCAGCAAATAATTTGCCAATCTGAATCATTAAGCTTCCTCACTTTCGGCGTGGATAAGAGCAATGGTGATATTATCAAGACCTCCACGTTCGTTAGCAAGAGTAACTAATTCATTATTTTTATCGTCAAGATTTTTATCTTGGCTCAAAATGCTAACAATTTCGTCATTGGTAATCATGTTTGTTAAACCATCACTGTTAATAATAAGATAATCGTCTTCTTCAAGAACTTGAACCCCTAAATCAGGTTCAACTGGATTAGCTTGTCCAATAGATTGCGTGATAATATTTTTTTGTGGGTGATTAGCAGCTTCTTCTTCTGTCAATTGACCAGCTTTCACTAATTCATTAACAAGAGAATGATCGCTTGTTAACAATTCGTATTCACCATTATGAAGCAAGCCGATGCGTGAATCACCAACGTGAGCAAAGATAACATTGTTATCAACAATCGCTAAAGCTTCAACGGTTGTTCCCATACCTTTATACTCATCGGTTTGACCCAGTTCATAAATTCTTTGATTTTCTGCTTCAAGCGCAGTAATCAGCCAATCACGAATTTGGCTTAATTCTGTAAATTCGGTACTAATCCATTCACGTCCAAGATCAGTAACGGTCATTTCACTAGCAATATTACCAGCACGATGACCTCCCATACCATCTGCTAGGATGACTAAAGTGATACCTTTTTTGTTATCAAATTTATTAATAAAATCCTGATTATTTGAACGTCTTTGTCCGATATCAGTTACAAGTGAAATTTTCATAGTTTTCCTTCTGACTGTGTCAGTTTCCTCCTTGAGATTACAAGATACGTTTAACTTGTCCAATAAAGAACCCGTCTGTCTGATATTGTTCAGGGGTAATCGCAATACAACCATCTCTTACAATATCTTCTTGCGTATGACTCAGTTTTACCTGTTCGAAATTTGGATGAGTTTCTAAAAATTTATTAATAACTTGGAAGTTTTCCTCATCAAAAATCGTACAAGTGCTATAAGTTATTATACCACCTTTGCGCAATGTTTGACAAACGCTATCAAGAATTTGCAATTGAATTTCCTGTAAAGCATTGAAATCTTGATTTTCTTTATTGTACTTAATGTCAGGTTTACGGCGGATAAGACCAATTCCTGAACATGGTGCATCAACTAATATTTTATCAAAAGTGTCTGGTGCAAAATGTTCGTGAACTGTTGTGGCATCCATTTTTTGTGTAGAGATTTTATCAGCCACATGCAGACGTTTAGCATTATCCATTACCAAATCAAGCTTGTGGTCGTATAAATCTAATGCTGTAATATGCCCGCTTGTCAGGTAAGAAGCCATGTGAGTCGTTTTTCCACCTGGAGCTGAACAAGCATCTAAGATATTTTCATCGCCCTGAATATTAAGAGTTGGGGCCACCAATTGACTAGATTCATCTTGAATCGTGATATCACCTTTGGCAAAATAGTCTGTTCCAGCAAAGTGACCTGACGTTTTAACCAAACCTACTGGCGATAAAGTAGAGGGTTCTGCGCCTGTTGCAGCTTTAATCTCAGCCAATTTTTCAGGATCTGTCACTCGAATACTTGCCTTATTTCGAATAAACAGACTTTGCATAATAGCTTTTGCACGGTCCTCACCGAATTGGTCAATTAACTTTTTAACCAACCAGACTGGTAAAGAATAAAGAACTGAGTAACATTTGTTTTTACGTTTAATGCTTTCAGGATTTGGGAGGTCATCTTTAGTCAAACGTCGCAAAACCGCATTGACAAATTTTTCAGCACCTTTTTTATTGCCACGATTTTTAGCAATATTAACCGCGTCATTTACTACAGCATGAGCTGGCATCTTGTCAAGATACAATAATTGATAAAGGCTCAGCATCAAAAGATAATAAACCCAAGGATCCAATTTGTCACGGTCTTCGATATAGTGAGCTAAGTACCATTCTAGGGTAATCTTTCGTGCTACTGTACCATAGACGATTTCTGTCACCAAAGACTTATCTTTTTGTGACAACTGAGTCTGTTTAAGTTCCTGATTGAGAGTAATATTTGAATACGCTCCTTCTTCAAAGACATTTTCAAGAACCACTAGCGCTAAGCCGCGTGCTTGTTTCTTCCAATCATTCGCCAATAAGTTCACCTACTTCAAGTTTACGTCCAACACCATTTAAGAAATCCACAACGCTCATGCGTGGTTTCCCTGCTAGTTGAACTGTTTTAAGAGAAATCGCACCGTCTCCAGTTGCCACAACCAAAGTTTCCTTGCCTTTTTCAATGATTTGACCTGGTTGTCCTTGACCTTCTGCCAAGCTTGCTTCATAGATTTTGAATCGTTTGCCATCAAGAAGGGTATGTGCAACAGGCCATGGATACAAACCACGGATGTGATTAAAGACTTCACGCGCTGATTTATTCCAATCGATACGTTCTTCTTCTGGTGTGATATTTGGTGAGAAAGTCGCTTTGCTTTCATCTTGTGGTTCTGGTTTGATGTTTCCAGCAATGTAATCTGGTAATGTTTTCAAAAGCAGATCACATCCTATAACAGCCAGTTTTTCAAACATTGTACCAACATTGTCTTCGTCAGTAATTGGCGTTGATGCTTTAGCAATCATGTCACCAGCATCCATTTTCTTAACCATTTCCATGATTGTCACACCTGCTTCTTTATCACCGTTGATGATGGCGTAGTGAATTGGTGCACCACCACGGTATTTAGGAAGAAGTGAGGCATGCACATTAACTGCGAAATCAACAGAATCAAGCAATTTTGTTGGCAAGAATTGACCAAAAGCGGCTGTTACGATACCATCTGCACCCAAAGTCATAAGCTCAGCCATTTCGTCTGAACCAGACATTTTTTCAGGTTGATAAACTGGTAAATTGTGTGCCAAAGCAACTTCTTTAACAGGTGTCATTTTAATTTCTTTTTTACGACCAACCGCGCGGTCTGGTTGTGTCACAACCGCTAAAACATCATAGTTGGCATCATCTAATAAACCTTCTAGAACAGTCGCTGCAAAATCAGGTGTTCCCATAAAAATTAATTTTGTCATTTTTCTTCCTTTCAAAGGATCTTAGTACTTAAATTTTTCTTTATTATAGCATAGTGAGAGCCTACATAAAATTTTGTGGCTCATGGTCTATTACCAGTCGCAAGTACTTATTTTCAGGTAATTGAGTCATGTCTAAAATCTGATTCAAGACACTTTCTAAATGGTCCTCAAAGCGATATTTAACAATAATTTGATAATGATAAAGATTATGCGTTCTGGCAATCGGCTTAGGTGTTGGACCGAGAATTTTAATTTTGTCAGATAACTGCTGACGCAAAATTTGAAGCAATTCAAAGGACTTTCGCACAACGGTCTGCTCCTCCTTATGTGACAAGGTTAAGCCAACCGTAAAATAATATGGTGGATAAGATAATTGCTTACGAATCCCCATCTCATAAGCATAAAAAGCTTCATAATCTTGCTTTTGAGCTAACTTGATGGCATAATGCTGTGGATTGTAGGTTTGAATTAAGACCTCACCTTCTTTTTCTGCACGACCTGCACGACCTGCAACCTGAGTCAACAATTGAAATGTTCGCTCAGACGATCTAAAATCTGGCAAATTTAGTGATGTATCAGCATTTAAAACCCCTACTAAGGTAACATTTGGAAAATCAAGTCCCTTAGCAATCATCTGTGTTCCTAACAAAATATCAGCTTCATGATTTCCAAATTTATCAAGAATTCGCTGATGCGCTCCTTTTTGTCGTGTGGTATCGACATCCATTCGCAAGATACGAGCTTGTGGGAAAACTTCCGACAATTCATCATAAGCTTTCTGAGTCCCAGTCCCGTAATAACGGATGCTGCGACTATAACAATTTGGGCAAGTATGTGGAATAGCTTTTTCAAAACCACAGTAATGACAATTCATGGTCTTGGTATCCATATGAAGGGTCAAGGAAATGTCACAATTTGGGCACTCATCCACATAGCCACAATCACGGCACATGACAAAACTTGAATAGCCGCGACGATTTAACATAAGGACAACTTGCTCATGTTTTTCTAAACGATCTGCAATTTTTTCCAGTAGATGAGGGGTATAGTTGCTGACTTCCTGCTGACCAACGTAATCACGAAAATCAACAATATCAACTTTTGGAATCTTAGCCAAAGGATTGGCACGGTGAGTCAATTGTAAGAACTGATAAACATTACGACTAGCACGAGCACGGCTCTCAATGCTTGGCGTTGCAGACCCCATTAACAAAACGGCCTTATGATATTTTGCACGAAGCAAAGCCACATCACGCGCATGGTAACGCGGATTCGATTCTTGCTTGTAAGTTGCCTCATGCTCTTCGTCGATGATAATTGCGCCAATATTTTCCATTGGAACAAAAATAGCAGATCTAGCACCTACGACAACGCGAGCTTGACTAGATTTTATCTTTCGCCACTCATCAAATTTTTCACCATCAGACAAAGCCGAGTGCATAATTGCCACTTGCTTACCAAAACGTGAAATAAAGCGGTTAGTCATCTGAGGCGTCAAAGAAATCTCAGGCACCAAAACAATCGCTGTTTTACTAAGTTTTAAGACTTTATCAATAATGTGCAAATACACTTCAGTCTTACCTGAGCCAGTCACTCCTTCTAACAAAAAAGGTTTAGATTCTTTGCCAATTTGACTAGTCACCTTTTCAACCACAGCAGCTTGTTCTGCATTTAACTCAAGAAAATCCGTCGTTGCAACGTCAAAATAAGCATCCGAACGTTTCTTCTCTTTTTCTAAAATGGTTAGCAGATGATTTTCCACAAAGAATTTGACAACATCACGTGAAAAGAGCTGGTACAAGTCTACCAATTTTCCTGTTTCAGGATGCTCAAGCAAGTAATCACGTAACATCAAACGCTTCTTAGCTCTTGCTGAAATCTCTGCTTGAGCTAACTGTTCAGAAGCAACCTGATAGAATTTCTCAGTTTTGATATTTTTCTTATCTTTAGCAAGATAATCAACCGAAATTTTTTCTGCTTGAACCAACCTGGCAACTTTTTTAGCTTCTTCATCAGATAAATTTGAGTGAAGCCTGCTATCTTTATCACCAAATAAAGCTAAGCGTTCTTCATCAGACAGCTTATCTGTCGGCATCAAACGTTTATCGTATGTTGAATTGAGCAAATTAGGAATCATTGATTTCAAGATTGAAATCTTATAAGAAAAAACAGTATGACGCATTTGATCTGCTAAAGTAAGCTGTTCTTCATTCAAAACTGGTTCAAAATCCAATACCTCGCTAATAGCCTTAAGCTCACTGATATCACTGTCTAAGCTTTCAGAAAAGCCGACAACAAATCCCTGCAAAAGACGATTGCCGTGACCAAAAGGAACATGCACCCGTGAACCTAACATCACTTGATTTTGCATGTCTTCTGGCACGAGATATGAGAAAGGCTTATCGGTCTGCATTAATGGCACATCAACAATGACCTGAGCGATTTTTGTCATAACTATCCTTTCTAAATAGACTCAAAAAATATCCTAACGAAAAAAAGAATAATCATCATGATAAGTAAACTTTAAAACACTTGTTTACTTTATCACAATGATTTATTACAAGAAAAATCTAAGATAAAATACCTTAGATTTTTTCTCCTTCTTCTTTTTCTTTAGCGATTTGTTCTTTGATTTTACGTTCTTCTTCTTCTTTCGCCAAGCGTTCTGCCTCGATACGAGCATGCACAGCAGCACGTTTTGCTTCTGGATCTGGGTGGATCACAACGTTACCAGATTCAATTTCTTCAAGAGCTTGCAAAGTAGCTTTTACTGATTTGAATTCTTGAGTTGGTTTTGCACCAGCTTCAAGTTCGTGAGCACGTTTTGCTTGAAGAATACAAAGTGAGTATTTTGATGGCACTTTATCAAGCAAAGTGTCAATAGAAGGTTTTAACATCATAGCTTTTTTCTCTCTTCTCTCTTTTAGTCAATACCTTTAATCATGTCATTATACCGTCCAATAACACGATCAACACGGAAATGTTCTGCTTCAATGATACGTTTAACGCGTTCAGCTGCCAAAGGCACTTCATCATTAACAACAGCATAATCGTATTCGCGCATCAAAGCAATCTCTTCTTTAGCACGTTCGATACGTTGGCGGATAACTTCTTCGCTATCAGTACCACGTCCAACCAAACGATCTTTTAATTCGTCCAAATCTGGTGGAGTCAAGAAAATGAAGACACCGTCTGGAACTTTTTTCTTAACTTGAAGAGCCCCTTGAACTTCGATTTCAAGGAATACGTCGATTCCTTTATCGAGTGTTTCATTAACGTAAGTCAGTGGTGTGCCGTAGTAGTTGCCTACATATTCAGCATATTCCAACATTTGACCATTTTTAATAAGCTCTTCAAACTCTTCACGAGTTCGAAAGAAATAATCAACGCTATCAACTTCTCCTGGACGCTTTTGGCGCGTTGTCATAGAAACAGAATACTCAAATTTATGATCAGGTGTTGAAAAAATTTCTTGGCGAACTGTTCCCTTACCAACCCCAGAAGGTCCTGAGAAAACAATTAACAAACCACGTTCGGTCATGCCACTCTCCTTATTATAGACTACAAGTTAAGACTTGCTTTTTATCAATTAGACTACAATCTAGTATATCAAAGATAAGGCTATATTTCAAGGAAATTTACAAGCTGCTTCACATTAAAAAGAAGCACGTCTAAAACGTACTCCTTCTTGTTTATTTTATTATTTGCGTAATCGACTGCACGTAGTTCACGAATAACTGTAACTTTAATATTACCAGGGTACTCAAGGTTATTTTCAAATTTTTTCACGAACTTTGTGTGCGATGATTGTTACCTCATCATCGGAAATTTTATTTGGTTGCACCATGATACGAATTTCGCGTCCAGCTTGCAAGGCATAGCTGTTTTGAACGCCATCGAAGCTCTTGGCAATTTCTTCCAAATCACGTAGACGTTTGATGTAGTTTTCCATAGACTCATTACGAGCACCTGGACGAGCTGAGCTAAGAGCATCAGCAGCTGCCACGATAACAGCAATGACACTTTCAGGTTCTACATCGCCGTGGTGACTTGCAATTGTGTTAACCACGATTGGGTTTTCTTTGTACTTACGAGCAAATTCTGCACCAATCTCAACGTGGCTACCTTCGACTTCACGATCAATGGCTTTACCCATATCATGCAAGAATCCTGCACGACGAGCAAGCATAACGTTTTCGCCAAGTTCACTAGCAAGAATACCAGCCATCTTACCAACTTCAACTGAGTGGCGAAGAACATTTTGACCATATGACGTTCTAAATTGCAAACGTCCCATAATTTTAATTAAATCAGGATGCAAGTTTACTGCACCGATTTCAAAAGCAGCAGCTTCACCATATTCACGAATACGGTTATCCATTTCCAAACGGTTCTTTTCAACCAATTCTTCAATACGTGCTGGGTGAATACGACCATCTTGGATTAAAGCCTCTAGGGTCATGCGAGCAATTTCGCGACGGATTGGATCGAATCCTGAAAGAACGACCACTTCAGGAGTGTCATCAATGATGACATCAATCCCTGTTAAGCTTTCAAGAGTACGAATGTTACGTCCTTCACGACCAATAATACGACCTTTCATGCTATCATCAGGAAGATGAACGGTTGTAATGGTTTGCTCAGTAACGTATTCACCAGCCATTCGTTGCATGGCTTGAGCGAGAATGTTTTTAGCGAGCTTGTTAGACCTATCGCGGACCTCACGTTCAGCATCTTTAATACGAGTAGCAATTTCATGCGTTAAATTAGTTTCAGTTTCTGTCAAAATAATTTCACGCGCTTCTGCAATCGTCATCAAAGCCACACGTTCTAGTTCAGCTTTTTTCTGTTCTTCGAGTTCTCCGATTTGTTTTTCACGCTCATTAATGTGTCTAGATTTATCGGTTAGACTTTGTTCTTTACTATCCAACACTTTTTCTTTGCTGGTTAGATTTTCATCCTTGCGATCAAGAGAAGACGCTCGTTCTGTCAAACGAGTCTCCATTTGTTTTAACTCTTGTCTTTCAGATTTAAATTCTTTTTCAATCTCTTCTCGATATTTTCTAGCCTCTTCTTTTGCTTCGATCAGTAATTCTTTGCGATGAGCTTTCGTTTCTCGCTCAGCTGATTTTCTAATGTGCTCAGCTTCTAATTCAGCCTTGCCACGTAGATTCACAGCATCCTGTTCTGCATTTAAAAGAGTGAGTTCTGCAGCTTCTTTCGCAGACTTAAGTCTGATGGAAATCAGTGCATAACCAACTATCAAACCAATGAGGGCAAAAACAACCAAGATAATAATATTTGCCATGTTTTTACCTCAATAAAAATTTTAGATTTCATCTATAGAAAGCTACTTTCAAGTTTACCATAAATCGAGTTTTTTCACAATTTAAAATTGTAAAGCGTTTTACTAAAATTTATGATATGATTATTAGAGGAATAAAAAAGGAGTCTATTATGTCTAAAAAAGAAGTAACTGTAGAAAGTTTCGAACTTGACCATACAATTGTTAAAGCACCTTATGTCCGTCTTATTTCTGAAGAAGTTGGTCCTAAAGGTGATGTGATTACAAACTTTGATATTCGTCTTGTTCAACCAAATGAAAATGCTATCCCAACTGCTGGGTTGCACACAATCGAACACTTGCTTGCTAAACTTATCCGTGAACGTATCGACGGAATGATTGACTGTTCACCATTTGGCTGCCGTACTGGTTTCCACTTGATTATGTGGGGCAAACACAACACCACTGAAATTGCCAAAGTTATCAAATCAAGTTTAGAAGAAATCGCTACTGTAACATCATGGGATGACGTTCCAGGTACTACTATCGAGTCTTGTGGTAACTATAAAGACCATAGTCTATTTACAGCAAAAGAATGGGTAAAACTTATTCTTAAAGATGGTATCTCAGACGATCCATTTGAACGTCACGTTATCTAAAACTTTTAAGTCAGCTATCTGCTGGCTTTTTTACACCAAAAAGGACAGAGAAATGATTTTCCCTGTCTTTTTTGATTTATAGATGGATTAATGGAATTGCATACCACCATCCACAATAATGGTTTGTCCAGTGATATAATCAGAATCAGGTCCTGCTAGGAAGCTAACAGCCTTAGCCACATCTTCTGGTTCAGATAAACGTTTTAGGGTAATATCTTTAGCAAAAGTTTGCATGCCCCATTCATCATCTTTACCAGCATTTTTACCAACTTCATGAGCAATATCAAACATCATCGGTGTTTTAACAATACCTGGTGCATAGGCGTTTACTGTAATACCATAATCTGCCAAATCACGCGCTAGGGTTTGTGTGATACCACGAATAGCAAATTTGCTACCACCATAAATCGTTAGATTTGGATTCCCAACGACACCAGCTTGTGAAGAAGCATTGATAATTTTACCGCCATGACCTAATTTTTTAAACTCAGCTAAAGCTGCTTGAGCACCCCAGATAGTACCACCGACATTAATGGCAAAAGTGCGTTCGAAGACTTCTTCTGTGATAGTATCTAAGGGCGTTGTCGGCGCAACACCTGCGTTATTAACAACTACCGACAATTCTCCGAAATGCTCAACAACTTGTGCAAATGCCTTAGCAACTTCTTCGCGTTTAGAAACATCTGCTACAACAGCATAAGCATCCTGTGGCGACAGTTCTTGAACAGTTTTCTCAGCTGTTTCTTGATTATAATCCAAGATTCCAATCTTAAATCCATCTGCGTGAAGACGTTTTGCAATAGCAAAGCCAATTCCTTGACCTGCACCAGTAACAATGGCTACTTTTACCATAAATATCACCCCTTAATCTTTAAGTTAGATCGATTATAGCGCTTACAAAAATCACTGTCAAACTTTTTGAATCTTTTCACAAAATTTTTCATTACTTTAAAAAATGCAAACAAAAAAGGCGCCCTATTTCTAGGAATCGCCTTTAAAAATTAATAATCCAAAGCGTCAGAGTGACCTGAACCATTACCTACAAAATAACCTGTTTTACAGTTAATTGAGAAGAGGTAAGTTCCGTCTTTTCTAAACATGTTGTAGTAACCATTACCATTGATAATATTAACTTTTTCAAGAATATAATCATTTCCAGAGAAATAACCACGAGCTTGTGATGTTGAAACGATTTTTTCAAGTACACCATCACTAAATATCCAAGCTGGATTATTTGAATCAGCAATCGCTGAGTCGTTATAAGGAACACGACTCTTATCACGTTGAAGGTTTGAATTATCAGAAGCTGGTGCTGCTGGCTTAGCTTCAGCTGCTTTATCATTGCTTTCTGTCTGGCTGGCAGAGTTAGCAGTTGCTTGCGCCTGGCTACTTGATTGTGCTTTAGCTGCTAATTGATTTTTACCATCAGTAATCACTGATTGCAATAAATTATCCAAGTTAGCGTCACCCGTATTCAAAACATCACTAGATAAGCTATCGAATTTGGCATCAGCTTTAACCGTTCCTGAAACTTTCTTACCATCAACAATAACATCTTTTTCAAACAAAGCGTTGATTGCTTTAATAGCTGTAATGTGAGCTGCTACAGTATCGTATTGTTTTTTAGCAGCATCATAAAAGTCAGTACCTTTTAGGTCATCCAATTTTTCTTTTAGGACAGAAATCTTGTCAAATTCACTATTTTTCAACTTCGTTTTAGTATCATCAGTGAACAAAGCTGCATAAGTATCATCAAATACTTTTTTGGCTTTTTTAGCTGCACTTGAACTTGATGTCGTTTTTTTCTGGCTTGATGAAGTTGATGAGCTAGCTACTGTAGTTGTTGAATCTTTAGTGTAGTGTAGCACATAGCCTGCACCAAAAATAGCGACAACAAGAACTGCTAAACCACCAATGATAACACGTTTCTTCTTAGATGTTGGCTTATTATCATCAGCTGAAAGAGCAATCGAAGTTGCTTCTTTTTCGGCTTCTTTAACCTCTTCAGCAGGAATTGCTACAGGGGCTTCTTTTGGTTCTTCAACAGCAGCTACAGCTTCTTCAACTTTCGGAGTAGTTGCTTCTACTTCTTTTGCAGCTTCTTTTTCTGCGTCAACAGTTTCTGCTTGTTCAGGCTCAGTCTCAACCTCTTTAACTTCAGCCGCTTCAACAACTGGTTCAACTACATCTTCTGATTTAGGTTCAACAGTTTCCTCAAAAACATCCTTGCTAACAATTCCGCTATTAACAAGCTCTTCACGTTGTTTTTTAATAAAGTTATCCAAAGCTTTTGTATCTAAATCTTCGAAATCAGATAATTTTGTTTCAAATTTTTGCGATGTTACTTCATCTCGGTGCTGTTTAATATACTTATCTAAAACGCCATCAGACTCAGTAATTCCAGCTTTCATTTCAGAACCTTTTCGAACAGCTTCTTCAATGGTTAGATTTTTAACATCTTCAAAGTTAAGCCCATCTTTTTCTTCAGAAGATGGCATGTCTTTTTTTTCTGACACGTTCTGGTCACCTCTCTAAATAAAATCTCAACTGCTTAACGATGTTGTTAAGCGCACTTTTCCTTACTTTTCTTTTGCTTGCGTGATAGCAGAGCGTTTAACACGTTCACCGTAAAATTGGTACAAATCAACTCTAAGAGTACCATTATACAATTTACGTTTTTTATCAGCTTGTGTCCCGTATTTTCGTTCAAACTGTTCATCGCTGGTCAGAATAAATTTACTCCATGTTTTAAGTGGTGCAAAGGTCTGTCCCATCTCATTATACAAGATATCGACTGCTTTGTCATCAAGCAATCGCTCACCGTAAGGTGGGTTAGAAATGATAACACCGTTGATTTTATCAGTTTTCAGGTCTTGAAGACGCATTTGTTTCAATTTGATGACATCACCAAGTCCTGCTTCTTCTGCATTTTTCTTAGCAATTTCAATCATACGACCATCAATATCAAATCCTGAAATGTCAAGCTCGATATCGTAATTAGCTTTTTCTTCAGCCTCATCGCGAACTTTTTGAACCAAATCAGGATCTACCCAATTCCACTCTTCAAAGGCGAAATCACGGTTAAAACCAGGTGCGATGTTCATCCCAATCATAGTAGCTTCAATACAGAATGTTCCAGAACCGCATGTTGGATCGATAAATGGTTTATCTGGGTACCAGTTTGACAACTCGATAATAGCAGCTGCCATATTTTCTTTAATCGGAGCGCCACCTTTTGCCACACGGTAACCACGTTTAAAGAGACTAGCACCAGTGGTATCAATCATAACGGTTACTTTATCTTTCAAAATAAATACTTCAATTCTGAACTCAGCACCATTTTCTTGCAAAGGAACACCATCTGGACGGTGGTAAACTTTTTGAAGTTTTTTTACAACTGCTTTTTTACTGATGGCTTGAACACTCGGCTCATTGTGCAATTTTGATTTGACACATTTTGCTTTTGAAATTGGGAATTTAGCACCTAAAGGCAAATAATTTTCCCAATCTAATTTGTAAACTCCTTGGAATAATTCTTCAAAGGTACGTGCTGGAAATTCCCCAACAACAATTTTGACACGGTCTGCCGCACGGAGCCAAAGGTTTGTTGTAATAATCGTTCTAATATCCCCTTGAAAACGTACTTTACCATTTTCAACTTGGCAATCAATCCCTAAATCACGAATTTCGCGCCCAACAACAGCTTCAAGCCCTGCAGCTGCAGTTGCCACTAAATTAAATGTTTTTTTCATTCACACATTCCTATTTCATCAAAATACTTATCTATAAGTTTAACACGTTTTACTGGCTTATAGCTAGTAAAAATCAATTAATTTTCAAATACCAAATCAAGCTTCGATTTAGTATTAAAATACAAAAATAAAAGCTAGCCTAAGCTAGCTAGATACCTATATGCAATCTTCTATAAGCCATGTTCTGTTCCAGAGATAACTAGGTCTTATCTCCTTCGATAATCATCTGTCTACTGTTTCCAGTCAGGATAGATCGTTCGGATTCCTACTATCCCGTGCCCCTACCAAAGTTTGGGTTGCTAGCTTGAGGGGTTTACCGCGTTCCACTTCCCGAGTTTCCTCAAGAACTACGTCACTGTGGCACTTTTCAGAGCTATTTAGGCATATCAAAGACTTAGCCATTTCACTCGCCGTAACATCAAAAGATGTCCCTAGGCTTATTAATTCACCTAGCACAAACACTACCGGCATCACAGCCAGTGCTAGCATGGACTTTCCTCATGGTATTATAATACCACGCGATTATCCAAAAATTGCAATTTATCTTTCTTACCTTCGTAAAGGAAGATAAGTCACGTACAAATTCATTTAATAACTTTGTCGAAACCGACTAAAAAGTTATTATTCAGTGATTTGTTTACCAAAAACTTCTTTTTCCAAACGACTAATACGTTTCAAAATATCGAAGTTTGTTGCAGTTTGAGCAACACGTGCATGCTCAGCCTGTGGAACAACATAAGAAGTTGCTGGTGCTGCTTTTGGTTTAGCAGCCAATTCTTGTTTTAATTTTTCATTTTCAGCTTGTAGTTCTTGAATTTGAGAAATATAAGATTCGTAATCTTTGATAACATCATCAAGGAACTCATCTACTTCTTTTTTATCGTAACCACGCATACTGGTTTTGAATTCTTGTTCAAAAATGTCCTTAGGACTAAAAATAATACTTGCCATTCTATCTCTCTCCAAACAAAACTATTCTAGTTAACCTTAGAATATGAAAAACGTCATATCAAGATATATGTTACAGAAAATTTAGTGAAAAATCAAGCATTTACCTTTAAATCATTATTAAAAATTCATTACCAATCTTCAAGAAATTCATTAAGGCGATCAAAGGTTAAATACTGGATAGGATAGTCACCTTTTTCTCGCATGACTTCTACCAGATATTTCAAATTTGTTTCATTTTCAGGATCATAAAAAAGGTAAGTGCCATTCGTATTATCTACTAAAAATTGATTGTAGTTTCGAAACTGACTTGGATTTTCATACTCTTTATAAGAATACTTCACAAAATCCACCTGTTTGAACTCACTCAATTTGACTTGATTGGATTCGTTCCAATTATGACCATGATTTTCAAAAGTAAAAATAGTAGCAATACCAAAATCATACTCCTCTTGGAGCTCTTTTGCAACCTGCAACGCCCAATATTCAAATCCAAGATTTCCCATAAAGATTAACCAATCAACTCCTTCATCAAAATAACGAATCAAATCATGCCTAATCGCCTTCTTGATAATCTCGATTCGTTGGTCTTTTTCTTGAAAAATACCAAGTTCAAAACTCTTATAGCCCGTGACGAGAATTGCAGTCATATTCTGTTTCCTTTCTAAAAATATGTTATAATAGTAGTGCTTATATTGACTTAAGCATGAATGTTAGGAGTTTTATGGTTAATTACCCTCATCATCTTATTCGAAAACAAGCAGCCCCAGCTTCTAGGAAGAACACAAAATCAACGATTAACTTTGCTAATCGTGGGATGAGTTTTGAAGCAGCAATCAATGAAACTAATAATTACTACTTATCTCGAGATATTGCTGTTATTCACAAAAAACCAACCCCAATTCAAATTGTAAAAGTTGATTATCCTAAAAGAAGCCGTGCAAAAATTGTAGAAGCTTACTTTCGTCAAGCATCAACAACCGATTATTCTGGCGTTTATAAAGGTCGCTATATTGACTTTGAAGCTAAAGAAACTCGGCAAAAGACATCTATGCCACTTAAAAATTTTCATGCCCACCAGATTGAGCACATGGAACATGTCTTAAAGCAAGATGGGATTTGCTTTGTATTACTTCATTTTTCAACAATTAAGGAAACTTATTATTTACCTGCTAGTGCTTTAGTGGACTTTTACCAAATTAATCTCGGCACCAAATCCATGCCACTTGATTATATCAGAAAAAATGGATATATGGTGACGACAAGTTCACTCCCTCAGGTTCCTTATTTGGATATTATCGATCAAAAAATTTTAGGCGGTGATCACAATTAAAAAGAAAACAACAAAACACAAACGATCAAATAAACCCACATCCAACAAGGCAACTATTAAGGTACTTAGATATGCCTTAATCACTATAATGTCATTAATTGTTGCTGGTTTTGTCATTGGTGGATTAGTTTTTGCTTTTTATGTTAGCAGCACTCCTAAGCTAACAGCTAGCAAACTATCATCTACCAACTCAAGTTTGATTTATGATTCTAACGGCTCACTAATCGCTGACTTAGGTTCTGAAAAACGCGAAAGCGTCTCAGCAAACAGTATTCCACTAAACTTGGTTAATGCCATTACATCAATCGAAGATAAACGTTTCTTCAAGCACCGTGGTATCGATGTTTACCGTATTCTAGGTGCTGCGTTAAATAACTTTACAAGTTCGAGCACTCAAGGTGGATCAACACTTGACCAACAGCTAATCAAATTGGCTTACTTCTCAACAAATGAATCAGACCAAACTTTGAAACGTAAAGCTCAAGAAGCCTGGCTTGCACTCCAAATGGAACGTAAGTACACTAAAGAAGAAATTTTAACTTTCTACATCAATAAAGTGTACATGGGTAATGGTAACTACGGAATGCTAACAGCAGCTAAGTCATACTACGGTAAAGACTTGAAAGATTTGTCTATCGCTCAATTGGCTTTACTTGCAGGTATTCCTCAAGCTCCTAGTCAATACGACCCTTACACAAATCCAGAAGCTGCACAAAACCGTCGTGACACAGTTCTTTCTGAAATGTACGAAGATGGTAACATTACTAAATCTGAATATGATACTGCTGTTGCCACACCGGTTACAGATGGTCTACAAACTCTTACAGAGTCTACAAGCTACGCACCTTACCTTGATAACTACATTAAAGAAGTCATCCAAGAAGTTAGCGATAAGACAGGTCAAAACATCTACTCAGCTGGTCTAAAAGTTTACACAAACGTAGATACTGATGTTCAAAAATATCTATGGGATGTCTACAACACAGACTATTACGTAACATATCCTGACTCTGATTTACAAGTCGCCTCAACAATCGTTGATGTTCAAACAGGTAAAGTTATCGCCCAACTTGGTTCACGTAATCAAGACACAACTGTTTCACTCGGAACTAACCAAGCAGTTCTTACAGACCGCGACTGGGGTTCTACAATGAAACCTATCACAGATTATGCTCCAGCCATTGAACACGGTATTTATACAAGCACTTCTGACATTACTAGCGATAGTAAAGCTTATTGGCCTGGTACTTCTACCCAAATTTATAACTGGGACCGAAAATACTATGGCAATATGACAATCCAAACAGCTATCCAACAATCACGTAACGTTCCTGCTGTTAAAGCACTCGAATCTGTTGGTTTAAACAAAGCTAAATCATTCTTAGAAGGTCTTGGTATTTATTACCCACAACTTTACTACTCAAATGCTATCTCAAGTTCAACAAGTGATTCCGATGAGAAATACGGAGCAAGCAGCGAGAAAATGGCTTCTGCTTATGCCGCATTCGCTAACGGAGGAATTTACTACGAACCTCAATATGTCAACAAAGTTGAATTCAACGACGGCACAAGCAAAACATTTGATACATCTGGTAGCCGTGCAATGAAAGAAACAACAGCATATTTGATGACATCAATGCTTAAAACAGTACTAACTTATGGTACTGGTACTGAAGCTGCTATCTCAGGTGTTTATCAAGCTGGTAAGACTGGTACTTCAAACTACTCAGACGATGAACTTGCTGAAATCGAAGAATCAACTGGTATTTACAATAGTGTTGTTGGTACAATGGCACCTGATGAAATGTTTGTTGGTTACACTTCTCAATATTCAATGGCCGTTTGGACAGGTTATAAAAACCGCATGACTCCAATCTACGGCAATGGTTTGAATGTTGCAGCTGATGTCTACAAAGCTATGCAAAGCTACCTTAATGAACAATATGGTAGTGGTAGCGAAGACTTTGAAGTTCCCAAAGGTGTTTATACAAGTGGTGGCTATGCTTACCTAAGTGGCTCAAGCAAATACACTTACTCACCATCATCAACTTCAGTCTACAGCAACATCTACGGTTCAAGCTCTTCAGAAGAATCTTCATCTAGCCAATCATCTAGTGAAGAAAGTTCTTCATCACAAGAAAGTTCTTCATCACAAGAAAGTTCTTCATCACAAGAAAGTTCTTCATCACAAGAAAGTTCTTCATCACAAGAAAGTCAAACTTCTGAAACAGAAACAGCTACAGAAAATAACGCTGACTCAAGCAGCACTGAAACTAGTAACTAGTCCTTAAATTAAAAACTCCTCTGAATAATCAGAGGAGTTTTCTTATCTCTAAAAAAAGTATCAATAGCTAAAACTACTGATACTTTTTGTTTTATTTACTTGCAAGTGCTCCCATTGGATCCCATGGTGCAAGAATGATTGGTTCAGCTTCATAAGCTGCACGTTCTTCTGCTGTCAAGAATTCTTTACGTACCACGATTTGGTATGTGAATTCATCCATCCAAGCATCAGAAGCAACAAAGTAACCTTTATTACCAACTTTATCTCCCCATGAATTTTCGACTTTCCATTTAAGAGATTTGCCGTTTTCATCCAAGTCAACACCTGTAAGAACCATAGCATGTGTCATCAAGCTTTCGCTGTAATCAAGACGTCCAGCTTTGTCTTGTATGAAATTGATATCCATTGCAGTATCAAAATCATAAACATTTGTTGCCATGATACCTTTTTGACGATCTGAAATCTGACCAACATCAGAACCAAACCAAACTGTTTCACCAGCTTGCATTTGGGCGATAGCCAATTCTTTGAAACGTTCCATATCAAGGTTGATGTAGCGAACGTCACGGCTACCAACAACGTTACCAAGCATTTCAACTGTATATGATTTACCATAAGGTTTATCAGCTGTTGGAGCATTGATAACTGATACGTATTCAGAAAGATCTAAACCAACGTATTTTTTGAAGAATTCTTGTGGTGTGATATTTTTATCTGAATGATAGCTATTATCTTTATCACGGTAAGCAAAATCAAATGTACGTGGTGGCAATCCAAGATTAATAGCTAAGAAATTGAAGACTTCTTGAAGAAGTTCTTCTTTTTTAGCTTGAACAGCTTTTTCATCTGCACCCGCTGCAATAGCTTCACGCAAAATTTGAGCATCTTGACGCAATAGTTTGTTAAGGTATTGATTCAATTCACGGCTATTGCTTGATGAAATTGATTCTGGGTATGCTACTTTTGGTACAACACCGTATTTTTCAAAAAGTGCAACAACCATATCCCATTGACCACCGTCTTGTTGTGGAACATCAAGTAAGAATTTTACTTTACGGCTACCAAGTTCTTGGTCAGCAGTCGCAATCACTTGTTCTAAGAACCAGTTTGATTTTTCGTATTTATCCCAGAAAAATGTGTGTGCTTGAGAAAGCTCAAAGTCTTCCAAGTTAAGGTCTGAAATCATTTTATGACGGAAAGTGTTAAGAGCTGCGAACATCCAGCAACGACCTGATGCTTTTTGGTTGGCAACTTTATCTTTTGTTAAATCAATTGAAAAAGCATGGCCATTTTCCATTTCACTTTGACGTGTTTCAAGTGATTTTAACAATCCATTGTGAGTTACAGCATTTTCAACAGCACATAATTTGCTATCAGCTTGAAAATCAGCAAATAGCTTATCAGTAAATGTTGATGATAATTCTGACATAATTCCTCCTATAATGTGGCTAAGTTTTCATGTAATATTTTCTGACTTAAACTAACTTAACTTAACTAATAACCATTATAGCGCTTATTAAGCATTTTTCAAGAGAAATTGTAGAACTTTTTGAAACTTTCAAAAAAATATGTAAACTTTCATAATAATACGTGTCAGAATTTTCAAACAGTAATACCAAAACCAAACAAAAAAGCCCAAATAGGGCTTTTGATTTTGAAATTTATTTCCAGAAATCGTCAAATACTGTGATTGGCAAGTGACGTTTGTGTTCTGTTTTATTCCACCAGTTTTCGATTTTAGCTTGTGCTTCTGCTGAAACTGTTTTACCTTCAAGATAATCATCGATATCGTTGTAAGTAACACCTAGTGCTACTTCATCAGCGATACCTGGACGGTTTTCTTCTAAGTCAGCTGTTGGAATTTTTTCGTAGATAGCTGGATCAGCACCAAGTTCTGCCAATAATTGTTTACCTTGACGTTTGTTAAGGCGGTAAAGTGGAATTACGTCAGCACCACCATCACCAAATTTTGTAAAGAATCCAGTGATATTTTCTGCAGCATGGTCAGTACCGATAACAGCACCGCTATTTGCACCTGCTACAGCATATTGAGTAATCATACGTTGACGAGCTTTGATGTTACCTTTGTTAAAGTCAGAAACGTCAATACCAGCTTTTTCAAGTTCATGAACTTGGCCATCAACCGCTTCTTTGATGTTTACAGCAATGCTAACATCTGGTTTGATGAATTTAAGTGCACGTTGTGCATCTTCTTCATCAGCTTGAACACCGTATGGCAAACGAACTGCGATGAATTTGTAGCTGTCATCACCAGTTTCCGCACGCAATTCTTCCATAGCGATTTGTGCTAAACGTCCTGCCAAGCTTGAATCTTGACCACCAGAAATACCAAGCACATAAGATTTCAAGAAATAGTGTTTTTTCATGTAAGCTTTTAAGAAATCAACAGATACACGAATTTCTTCTTTAGGATCAATACTTGGTTTAACACCTAATTCTGCAATGATTTTTTCTTGTAATGTCATTACTTCACTTCTCCTTTTTGTTGAGCTTCTTTGCGAATACGGTCGATAAGATCCATTTTGTTTTGCCAAACTTCTTGTGACAAATCAACTGGATAATCTTGTGGGTTAAGTAGACGTTTGTATTCGTCCCAAAGTTTGTCGTATTCTTTGCGGGCATAATCTTGGATTTCAGCAAGTGTTGGTAAATGGTAAACCAATTCACCTTTATCAAAGATATCAACAAGAAGAGGAACAGCTTCAAAATCTTTTACTGTTTTATTGATGTAAGTGTATGTTGGGTGGAACATGTAAACTTCATCAAGTTGGTTAACGTCTGTATCAGTGAAAGTGATGTAATCACCTTCTGTTTTATTTCTTTCGCGACTTGTGATGCGCCAAACTTGTTTTTACCTGGTGTAGACACTTTTTCAGCGTTATTTGACAACTTGATTGTATCTTGCATCACACCATTTTCATCTTCGATTGAGACAATTTTGTAAACAGCACCAAGAGCTGGTTGGTCATAAGCTGTGATAAGTTTTGTACCAACACCCCAAACGTCAATTTTGGCATTTTTTGCATCTTAAGGTTAAGAATGGTATTTTCATCCAAATCATTTGAAGCGTAGATTTTAGCATCTGGGTAACCTGCAGCATCCAATTGTTCGCGGATTTTTTTAGACAAGTAAGCCATATCACCAGAGTCAATACGAACTCCAAGAAAGTTAATCTTGTCACCAAGTTCATTGGCTACACGAATAGCTGCTGGAACACCCAAACGAAGTGTATCATAAGTATCAACCAAAAAGACGCAATCTTTGTGAGTGCCTGCGTAAGCCATGAATGCTTCGTAGTCATCACCGTAAGCTTGAACAAGAGCGTGTGCATGTGTTCCTGACACTGGAATATCAAACATTTTACCAGCACGAACATTTGATGTAGCATTAGCACCACCGATTACAGCAGCACGTGTTCCCCAAATTGCTGCATCCATTTCTTGGGCACGACGGCTACCAAATTCTAGCAATGGTTCATCATTAATAACTGAGCGGATACGAGCAGCTTTTGTGGCAATCAATGTTTGGAAGTTTACGATGTTAAGCAAAGCTGTTTCAACCAATTGACATTGTGCCAAAGGTCCTTCCACTTGGACGATTGGTTCATTAGCGAAAACAAGGTCACCTTCTTGAGCTGAACGAATGGTTAATTCTAATTTAAAATCTTTCAAATAAGCGATGAAGTCAGCTGGATAACCTAAATCTTCTAAGTAAGTAATATCTGTTTCTGTAAAACGAAGGTTTTTAAGGTATTCAACCATACGTTGCAAACCAGCAAAAACAGCATAGCCATTTGAAAATGGTTCTTTACGGAAAAAGACTTCAAAGACCGCTTTGCGGTTGTGAATGCCTTTATCGAAATAAACCTGCATCATGTTAATTTGATACAAATCTGTGTGGAGAGTTAAACTATCATCTTGATACATGTGGTATCCCCTTTTTAAAAGTATCGACCCAATACTAGTCTTATCACATCTGGTTTTACCAACCTTTGCTAGCATCTGTCAAAAGATTAATTATCCCCCATATTATAGCACAATTACGAGAGACTGGCTAAAACTTTGTGAGGTTTTGCGCAAAGATTTGAAAAAAATCTGACTTTCAGAAAAGTTTTTTCACAATTTTTCTACCTTTTTAGCCACTAAAAAACCGAGAGGGAATCTCGGTTTTCTGTTATTTCATATTTTCGATATATTGGTAAACACCTTGTCCAGCAATAGCGCCATCACCAACTGCTGTTGTGATTTGACGGAGTTCTTTCTTACGCACATCACCGATAGCAAAGATACCTGGAATAGCTGTCTTCATGTGGTCATCTGTAATAACCCAACCAGCCTCATCTGTAATACCAAGTCCTTCAATCATTTTTGAAACTGGGTCAACACCAACGTAGATGAAAATACCACCAAACTCATGTTCACTGATTTCACCAGTTTTAACATTTTCCACAACAACACCTGAAACCTTGATATCATTTCCTTTGATTTCTTTTACAACAGAATCCCAGATGAAATTGATTTTCTCGTTAGCAAAGGCACGGTCTTGCAAAATCTTTTGAGCGCGCAATTCATCACGACGGTGAATAATTGTTACTGATTTTGCAAATTGTGTTAGATAACCAGCTTCTTCAACAGCTGAGTCACCACCACCGATAACTAATAAGTCTTGGTTACGGAAGAAAGCTCCATCACAAACTGCACAGTATGACACCCCGCGGCTTGTATACTCTTCTTCACCAGCTACGCCAAGGGCACGGTTCTTAGCACCAGTCGCCAAAATAATTGTCTTAGCTTCATAAGTAGCATCTTCAGTGATGACGCGTTTAACATCGCCAGCATCTTCAATGCTTTTGACGATACCATAAATATTTTCAACACCAAATTTTTCAAGCGGTGCGTGCATTTTCATCGACAATTCTGGTCCAGAAATGTGATCGTAACCTGGGTAGTTTTCAATTTCTGATGTATTATTCATTTGCCCACCAAGAGCACCTTGTTCAATAATACCAACTTTCAAGTTAGCACGTGCGGCATAAAGCCCAGCAGTCATCCCTGCAGGACCTGAACCAATAATTAATGTATCGTACATGTATTTTTTACCTCGTTTTATCAATTATTTTTCTATTCTATCAAGCTCATCTCTAAAACACAATTATTATGCTTTAAACATCAATAAAATGGCCATAAAAGCAAAAGAAAGAACTGGAATAACCATAATAGATATCATCAAAATATCATACAAAAAAGCTTGGCGTTCTTTGGCTGTTTTATCATATTTGCGTCTAGCTCGCCAAAAATTCCAAAAAACACCAACTAAAAAAATACTGATAATTGATAAAAATAATCCCTGAATATAGAGACTAAAAATTTCTAAAAACATATTTCACCTTGCACTCGTATTCTATTTTGCTCTAAAAAAGCTGAAAAAAACTTTCAGCTCTTATTATATCAAATCTGTGTCTTTAAATATACGTTTTTGCATAATTTGCAAAGAATTCTTTGGTTCTTGCTTCTTTGGGATGTTTAAAAATCTCTTCCGGTCGACCAGCTTCAAGAATGCGTCCCTTGTCCAAAAAGAGAACTTTATCAGCCACTTGATAAACAAAATTCATATCATGGCTCACCAAAATCATGGTTTGTCCTGCTTTTGCAGCATCTGCAATTGATTTTTCCACTTCTCCAACCAACTCTGGATCAAGGGCAGAAGTAGGTTCATCTAAAAGAAGAATATCAGGTTTCATGGCAAGAGCTCGCGCTAAGGCTACACGCTGTTTTTGACCCCCAGATAAATGTTTTGGATAATGATTCTCACGATCAGACAAGCCAACTTTAGCTAATTCTTCTTTAGCAATCTTAGTCGCCTCTTCATCTGATAGTTTTTTGACAATCTTTAAGCCTTCTTTGACATTTTCAAGTGCGGTACGGCGTTCAAAAAGGTTAAATTGCTGAAAAACCATGGCCAGTTTTCGACGGAGTTCAAGCACTTCTTCTTTAGTGATATTTTGAAAATCAACTTTGAAATTATCGATAGCAATGCTACCATAATCTGATTGCTCTAAATAATTCAAGCTACGTAAAAACGTTGATTTTCCCGCTCCAGATGCCCCAACAAGAGCTAAGACTTCACCCTTTTTAATAGTCACATTTAAACCATCTAGAACCTTTTGACCAGAGAATGCTTTTGTTAAATTTGTAATCTTAATCATTAGCGAATGTCTCCTGTTATCGTATCTTGGCTTATTTTGGGAGTTTCAATAGCCATTTTCTTTTCAATTAAACGTCCAATTTGTTCGATAATAATACTGATAATCCAGTAAACTAGAGCGACCGAAATATATCGTTCAAAGTAACGATAATCTGACCCACCTAAAATCTGTGCTTGGGCAAACATTTCAACAATTCCAGCATTAAAGGCTAGTGATGTTCCTTTTGTTAAGCCAATTAAACTATTAATCAAAGTTGGTGTGGCAATCACTGCAGCATTTGGAATAATCACACGGCGATAAACTTGAAACGAAGTCATTCCAAGACTACGCGCAGCTTCGATTTCGCCAACATTTACAGCTTGAATGGCCGCACGAATAGTCTCACTGGTGTAGGCAGCTTCATTAAAAGCAAAAGCTGTCACTGCAAAGACTGAGGCAGGAATGGCATTAATATTCAAGTCAAATCCGTATTTTAGTTTAAGAAATTTTAAAAAGAGTGGAATGCCGTAATAAGTCAGCATCAACTGAACCAAAATCGGTGTTCCACGTAAAAAACTGACAAAAACAGCTTGAATAGGATACAAAACTTTAGGACGATTGATTTTCACAATAGCAAAAGACTAAAGCTAAAATCAAACCAAAGAAAGCACCTGCTAAAGTCAATCCAAGAGTTGTCGGCAAAATGTTCCAGCAAATCAGGAATGGCATCAAAAACCGCACGCCAGCTAAAGAGCCGACCCTCAGGTATTTTTTCAACTAACTTATCATACCAAGATAAGCCAGTTGCAAGTATTGTAAAAGACATGAATACTCCTTCTTTTAAGATTTAACAGATGAGACAAAATCTCCACCAAAGTAAGTTTGACTTAATTCAGCTAATGTTCCGTCTTCTTTTAAGCTTTTTAAACGCTTATTAACAAATTTTTGTAATGCTTTACCATCACTAGTATCAGCAAACAAAAGGTATTCTAACCCATCATTTTCACCACCAACTTTACCTTTAACATTAGTTACTGTTAAATTAAAGCCTTGGTCTTCAATCAAATAATTTGATGAAATGGCATCGTAAAGAATAAAATCAATCGTTCCATTTTCAATGTGTTGAACACGTGTCGTTAAACCAGTTGAGCTTGCAGCATACTTGATTTCAATCGGTTCTTTATCTGGATTATTCTTGTTCCATTTTTCCAAAACTTGCGCGTAATTTGACCCTGAAATGACTTCTGTTTTTTTACCTGATAAATCATCTAAACTATCATAGCTTGTCCCTTTAGCACTCGTAATCGCATAATTTGAGTGTGAAATTGGATCTGAGAAAAGGTATTTTTGCGAACGCTCTTCATTGTAATTAAAATCATTTGCCGCAATTTGATAGCGGTCTGCATCCACACCCGTCAAAATAGAATCAAAAGCTGTTGTCACAAACTCCACTTTGTATTCCTTTGAGTCCTTGAAAATAGCTTTTACCACACCGATATCATAACCTTTAAAGGCTTTATTTTCCTTATAAGTAAATGGTGCTGTGTCTGAATCAGTCGCCACTTTAATGACCTTTTTAACACCAGATTGCGTTTGAGTTGAGCAAGCCGAAAGCACCAAAGTAACTACCGCTAAAAAGGCTACTGTCAAAATATTTGTCTTTTTCATCTCTCTTCCTCTTTTCTAATCATCTTTGTTACAGTCTACCAAACTTAAAGGCGCCTGCCTAATATATATTTTCTATAGTCCTGATAGGGAAAAACTATCAGGAAACCAGGCTAAATTCTTGACACAGTATTCTATGCATTTTATTTGGACCTAAAAAAAGCCTGAAACTTTTATTTCAGACTACTTTTGATATTAGAAAGTTTGTTTTCTTGCTTTACGTTCTGCACGGCCTTTAGCACGATTAGCGGCACGGCGTTCACGTTTACGTTTTTCGTCAACTTTCCATTGAATTTTTTTCTTGTAACCAGGTTTGATTTTTTCTTTTTCTTCTTAACCAAACCAATCATCTCAGTATCAAGTTTTTGATATGATTTTTCACGATTGGCACGACGGTCACGATCGTAAGTATCTTGGAATTCACCATTTTTGAGCATTTTCGGTACGAATTTGATACCCAATTTTTCAAGTTCACGAATATCTGAATCATCACTTGGTTGGTAAAGCGTGATGGCAATACCATTCAAACCATTACGACCTGTACGCCCAACACGGTGAACAAAGAATGACAAATCTTGCGGAATCGCATCGTTGATAACGTGACTAACCCCTTCAATATCAATCCCACGCGCTGCCAAATCTGTTGCCACGATGTATTCGTAAGACAATTTTTTGATTTGATTCATCGTACGTTTACGTTCACGTGGTGGAATACCACCATGGATTTTAGCGACTTTCAAACCATTTGACACAAGATAGCTGTGCAATTCATCTGCACGTTCTTTGGTGTTCACAAAAATCATAGCAAGATATGGGTTAAGAGCTTTTGTGATTTCCAAAATTTGAGCATTTTTATCACGGCCCTTAGTGGATACCAACCAGTTATCGATGGTATCTGCGATAACTGTTGTTGTCTTGATTTTTTCCATGACAGGATTTGCCAAATATTTCTTCAAGAACGGTTGCAATTTTTGTGGAATAGTTGCTGAGAAGACCAAAATTTGAACATCTTTTGGCAATGTGCTAGCAATCTTATCAACCGTATCAAGAAATCCCATATCAAGCGTCATGTCAGCTTCATCAACTACAAAAGTGTGTGCCTTGTAGATTTCAAGGTTGCCAGATTTAACCAAATCATAGATACGACCAGGTGTTCCGATGACGATATGTGGTTGAGATGATTTTAGTTTTTCAATTTGACGAAGTTTATCTGTCCCACCAACATAATTTGCTACACGAATTTCTGTTTCAGATTTATCTGCAATTTGTTTTGTAGCTTGATAGATTTGTGTTACCAATTCACGGCTTGGTGCTGTGATAACAACTTGGACGTTGTCGCTTGTTTCATCCAATTTTTCAAAGATTGGTAGCAAGAAAGTGTGTGTTTTCCCTGAACCAGTTTTTGATTCACCTACCAGATCACGACCTGAACGTACAACGGGAATTAATTTTTGTTGCACTTCTGTCGGATTTTTGAATTTAAGCTCTGCGAGTGCCTCACGGATGTAGGGCTTAAAATTAAAATCGTTAAAAGACATGTTTTACCTCAATTTCTTATCTCATCAAGTTTCACTTGAAATTTCTCTATATCTGTTTATCATTTCATCCCTAGCTAACATAGTTAGGCGAATTTTTTCATTCCTTTCTATTATATCATTAAAAGGGGGATTAAAGCAAAGCACTATGCGCTTTAAGAACTAAAAAAACGAGCTGAGAATTTCTCAACTCGCTTTCCTTATTATAAGACATAAAGGAAAATCAATGTGAGGATGCTTGCGATAGCTCCAACGTTCCACAAGAAAGCATCAACTTTCCATTCAGACCATTTTTCTGATTTTCCAGACAAACCACCAAGCTCCAAATGATGATGGAATGGTGTCATACGGAAGATACGACGACCTTCACCATATTTTTTCTTAGTGTATTTGAAGTAAGATACTTGAAGCATTACTGAAGCTGTTTCAAAAACGTAAACAAATCCAATGATTAGCAATGTCCATTCTTGACGAAGGGCAATTGAAATTGCAGCAAGCATCGCACCCAATGCCAAGCTTCCCACATCACCCATGAAGATCTTAGCTGGTTTGTGATTGAAAACAAAGAATCCAAACAAAGCACCAATCATAGTGACAATAATCAAAAGTACATCAAATTGTTTTTGAACAACTGCGATAACGCCATAAGCTGCTAAACTAATAGCTACTGAGATTGAAGCTAAACCATCAATCCCATCAGTCAAGTTAACTGCATTTGAAAATCCAACAATCCAGAAAAGAACAAAGAGAACATAAAAAACACCTAGATGTAAATCAAATCCAAAGACATTCAAATCATCTGTTCCACTTGGACGCACGTGAACAAAATAGAAAATCAAACCACCAATAATTTGCAAACTCATTTTTTGCCAAGGTGTCAAACCTTCATTGATCTGTTTAAAGATTTTCAAGAAATCATCAAGGAATCCAACAATTCCATAAATCAAAAGAACCATTAAAATTCCTACAGTTGCTCCCATTGAAGCACCAGCTTGTCTTTCGATAAAGAAACTAAAGACAAGACTAACAAGAATGGCAACTGTTAGAAAGACTGTCCCACCCATTGTTGGTGTTCCAGCTTTAGTCAAATGTTGTTTGACATCCTCGTGCATTTGTTGCCCACCGATTTTTTTCAATTGATAAATACGAATAAAATGCGGCATAGCAAATACTGTCAAGGCAAAGGCGACAATACCTGCAATTAAACTTAAAAACATTTTAGTTTAGTCTCCTAGAGTAATTTTAATTTTTTTGACTTTGTCAATATCTTTTCCGGTATCAACACTTTGCTTAGTGACTTTTGAACCAGAGCCTTTAATGGTTACTTCGATTCCAGTCCACTTCGCAAATTTTTCAACATTTTCTTTCGTCCAGCCATACATATCTGGCATTGTTTTTAATTTTCCTGTCCAAAGTAGCACTTGTTCATTTTGTGAAAGGTTACTACCGACTTTTTTAGACATTTTCTTGATTTTGCTACCTGACCCAACAACAACTGGTTGAACAAGATTATTACGAAGTTCCTGAGCAGTATCACCAGGTGTTTTTCCGATGTAATCTTTCAATTGATATTTAGTTTCTGTATCTGTACCAGTCACGGCTGTACTTGCCAAAGTATCCTTAATCATCATAGCACGTTCAAGAACAGGATTAACCACGTCTTTCCAGAAAGAACGTTTGAAAGTCGTTGTTGGTTGTTGAAGGGTAACATACATGATAAAGTCAGGATCATCTGATGGCACCATAGCAACAACTGAGTTGATATAGTCATTATCACCAGTCAAATATCCTCCGCCCTCTTCCGCAGATGCGGCAATTTGGGCTGTACCAGATTTGACAGCAACTGAATAATCACCGACTTGAATAACCGGTGCCCCTTCTGTGCTATCATACAAGGTACCATACTGTGAATCTGTACCAACCGTTACCATGTAATCAAGTGTTTGGTTGGCAGCATTTTCTGAGACCGGTTTACCAGAGACTTCAGCTGATGCTTTACGGGCTGTATTATTATTTGGGTCGTAGATTTGACTAATAAATTGTGGTTCAAGCATAACCCCTTTATTAGAAATCGCAGAAAAAGCACGAAGCATTTGAATTTGTGTCACACCAATACCTTGACCGAAAGCACTCATAGCAATGGTTACTTCATTGTCTGATGGCAACAAACCGCTACCTTCATTGACCATTCCAAAACGTGTTGGATAACCAAATTTAAACTTAGACAAGTAGTTTAGCCACTTATCGTTACCCATCTTTTGTTCAAGACTTGTCATGGCAACGTTACTTGACCAAGCAAACCCTTGAGCGTACGTCATATACTGAACCGAAGTATTACCCTCATTGACGTTCCAGTCATTGATTTTCGTATCAGCAACTGTAATACCATTGATTGTTGAAATCACTTCATTTGGCGTAAAAACACCATCATCGATAGCTGAGGCAAGTGTCATTACTTTCATGGTTGATCCTGGTTCATAATAACTTTGATATAGAAGGGTATTCCATGTTTTAAGGTTATCTTCATTGTAACCTTCCATTGTCTGTGCATTGTAAGTTGGACGTTGTGTGGTTGCTAAGATTTCACCTGTTTTAGCATTAATCACTGTCGCACTAGCGTATTTACCTTGAGCATCATTTTGGAAAATATCCATTTGTGACTCAAGATAAGATTGCAATGGTTCAGAAAGTGTTGTGTAGACATCTTTTCCGTCAATAGCTCGTTTAACAGTTGTTTCTGTACCGAGTAACAAGTTACCATTTTTATCTTTTTGGTATGTTACTTTTCCGTCTGTCCCTGATAGGACATCATTTAATGAGGCTTCTAAACCTGATGTCCCGACAAGACTTGATGTTTTACCATCTTTATTTTCTTTTAGTTGGGCAAGTCCTAAGAATTGCGAAGCAAAGACACCATTTGGATACATACGTCCAGGTGTTGATTCAAATCCAATTCCTTTAATTCCAGCGTCCTTCATAGCTGTTTCAATTTCTGATTTCTTACTGTATGATAAACCAGACCCTGAACTTCCAAATGACACTTGGAAAAGCCCACTTTGATTCAATTGTTTTAAGACTTCGTCTTTATCAATACCGATTTGGGCATTCAAAATCTCAGCAACTTTATCATATTGAGATTTTTTAACGTAGAGTTTTTCACCAGTTGTTGACACATAAGATTTCGAAATAATAGCATAAACACTATATGTTGTTGAATCTTCAGCAAGAGCAACTCCATTTCGGTCATAAATCGTTCCACGCTTTGCTTGTACAGTCACAGTTTGCTGATAAACATCTGATGCTTCGCTTGATAAATTATGACCAAATTTTGTATCTGTCCCAACAATAATAGCAAAATTGATAATAAACACAAAGAAAAGGAAGACTGCCAGAATCATAAGATTCTGACCAACACGCTCGCGATTCTTATCGGGTGTGCGTCTGTCCTTCACTACATAGTCTAAAAAACGATTCATTAATTTTTCATAGACTACTCCACCTGTTTAATATTATCTTGCTGACTTGTTAAGCCTGCATTCTGTGCGATTTGCTCAACACGGTCACGGCTTGAAAGCTCATTGACCTCTTGTTTAGCGTTGTCATAATCTGTCTGTACCTCAGTAATTTGACTATTTAAGTCGGTAATTTGCTGCTGTACTTGAAGATTTCGACTTTGCAGATAAATAATACTAACAGCCATGGTAATAGCCGTTATGATAATTGAGCCATAAAAAGCTTTTTCAACGCGCGAAAATTCTCGAATACGACGTTTTAAAGCATTAGCAATGGCTTCATTACGGTGTTTTTCAGTCATTACTTACGAACCTTTCTAGCCACACGTAGCTTGGCAGAATGTGAACGATTGTTGGCTTCTAATTCTTCTTGACTAGGCAAAATTGGTTTGCGACTGACTAAAGCAAGTTTTGGTTGCATGTCATCTGGAATAAATGGCAAACCTTTTGGAACCTCAACTGTTGACGCTTCTTTGAACAATTGTTTTGTCAAACGATCCTCAAGAGAATGGAAGGTAATTACAGAAATACGACCATCCACTGCTAACAAATCAATAGCTTGTTGGATAGACTCATCAGCTGCCCCAAGCTCGTCATTAACTTCGATTCGAATAGCTTGGAAAATCTGCTTAGCTGGATGACCTTTCTTCTTAAGTTCTTTAGCAGGCTTAGCTGATTTAATAATTTCTGCTAATTCAGCTGTTGTTTCAATCGGTTTAACTTGTCTAGCCTGCTCAATTTTGCGAGCAATTTGCTTAGAAAATTTGTCCTCACCGTATTTGTAAAAAATGCGCACTAAATCATGGTAGTCGTATGTATTTACCACATCATAAGCTGTCAAATCTTGCTCACGATTCATACGCATATCGAGCGGCGCGTCTTTCTTATATGAAAATCCACGTTCGCGCTCATCTAACTGCGGACTAGACACCCCAAGGTCGTATAAAATACCGTCAATCTCAGTCACTCCATGCATAGCTAAATTTGAAGCAAGATTACGGAAATTGTCCTTGATAAAAGTGACTTGTCCTTTTTCAATATAATCTTTTAATCTAATTTGTGCATTATCAATAGCCGTTTGGTCTTGATCAAAAGCGTAAAGGTGACCATTCGGCCCAAGCTTAGAGAGAAGATATTCACTGTGTCCTGCTCCTCCAAGCGTTGCATCTACATAGATTCCATCTGGCTTGATATCAAGCATATCAACGGTTTCGTGTAGAAGTACAGTAATGTGATGAAAGTCTTTTGTCATACCTTTCATTATAACACAAATAGAAAGATTCTTCCTTAAAAGATGGAGATAAAAAGAAAAACCAAACATCCCGTATTTGAGACACTTGGTACTTACTCATCTGAAAAATATTATTCTCTGATTTGTCCTTTACCATTAATGTAAAATTTTGTACTTGTTAATGCTTCTAAGCCCATTGGACCACGCGCATGCATTTTTTGGGTAGAAATTCCAATTTCTGCTCCCAAGCCAAAGACAAATCCATCTGTAAATCGTGTTGAGGCATTCACATAAACCGCTGCTGCATCCACTTCATCTTGGAAGCGTTCGGCATGCTCAAGGTCTTTTGTCACAATTGCTTCAGAATGATGCGTTGTATAACGATTTACCCAATCAATAGCTTCATCAAGTGAAGATACCATATTAACAGACATGATGTAATCGTTGTATTCAGTCGCAAAGTCTTTCTCACTTGCTGCTTTTGCATCTTTAAAAATAGCTAGCGCTTTTTGGTCTGCACGGAATTCCACTGGATGAACCTTGTTAATAGCTGCTTCTAATTGAGGTAAGAACTGCTCTGCAATTTTTTCATGAACTACAAGACTCTCAGCTGCATTACACACACTTGGACGTTGTGTTTTGGCATTGATGACAATCTTAGTCGCCATCTCCAAATCAGCTGTTTCGTCAATAAAAATATGACAATTACCAACACCAGTTTCAATGACTGGAACTTTAGATTTTTCTTTGACAGTCTGAATAAGACGAGCTCCTCCGCGTGGGATAAGAACATCGACATAATCAACAGCCTGCATCAATTCTTCAGCAACCGCATGGCTTATATCCTCAACAAGCTGAACAACATTTTTATTAAGACCTGCTTTAGCAAGAGCCTTACGAATAACTGTCACAAGCGCAGTATTTGAATGAATTGCATCGCGCCCACCACGTAAAATAATGGCATTACTTGTTTTAAAAGCTAAGCTGAAAGCATCGACTGAAACATTTGGACGACTTTCAAAAATCATAGCAATCACACCGAGAGGCACACGCTTTTGCACAATTTTTAGACCATCAAGATTAGTGTATCCACGAACGACTTGACCAATCGGGTCTTGTAAATCAGCTACTTGACGAACTCCTTCCACAATGCCTTCAATGCGTTTTGCATCGAGACGCAAACGGTCAAGCATAACCGGTGAAATGTCATTTTCTTGTGCTTTTTCAACATCTCGCACATTTTCTTGCAAGATAAAATCTGTTTCGTCTAGTAAAGCCTTAGCAACTAGATTCAAGATTCGATTTTTCTCTGCTGTTCCAAGTTTTACCAAACTTTGAGAAGCGATTTTTGCATTTTTCCCTAGTTCATCAATATAGCCCATTTCAAGACCTCCTTTATTACTTAGATTGTGAAAACCACGTTCCAATATTAGCTCCTTCAAGGGCACATAAAATATCGCGTGGATTAGCTCCATTCATCAAAATCATTTGACTATTATTGTCAAAAATCATTTGGGCACTCTTAATCTTGCTAAGCATGCCACCTGTACCAAATTTGCTACCAGCACCGCCAGCTGACTTAATGATTTCATCAGTGATTTCACTAACATGTTCACGAAGTTTAGCATCTTCATAAACATTTGGATTTTTATCATAAAGGCCATCAATATCTGACAACATGATTAGCAAATCAGCTTTAGTCACTTTAGCTACAATGGCTGACAAACGGTCATTATCTCCGAATTTTGTGGCATGATCCATTTCATCAACACTGATAGCATCATTTTCATTAACGATTGGAACAATTCCCATTGAAAGAAGAGTTTCAAAAGCGTTGGTGAAGTTTGCCAAACTTTCTGGATACTCAATAACATCACGTGTAATCAAAAGCTGACTAACTTCTGTCTGATAGTGTGAAAAGATTTGCGAATAAAGGCTCATCATGGCCACCTGACCGACACTTGATACGGCCTGTTGTCGTGCAATTTCTGTCGGACGTTTGTCCATGTTTAAGACATTAAGACCAAATCCCATGGCACCAGATGATACCAAAACAACTTCTAATCCCTTGTTCATCAAACTAGAGATGACAAAAGCTAGCTGATCGATTTTTTCAAGATTAATTTTGCCATTTGGCATGACAAGCGAACTTGTCCCGATTTTTATAACAATTCGTTTTACTGATTCAAAATTACGTGTCATATGCTTATTATACACTAAAAAAATAGTCCGAGGAACTGTTTTTTATCATCTTTTATCAAGAAAACGGTAGCTTTTTAACCACCCTTAATACTCATCTTAATTTCAGGAGATTTTAGAAATTAATGTGAGATTTTCTTCCAAAATTTGTGGCTAATCAAAACTTGACCAACAATTGCTAAAATCAAAAGAACAATTGCCAGCGTCATGTTAATCAGTAGAATTTGCTGTGTGATATTACCAAGAGTAACTAAACCTACTGCTAAGCCACCACCAAGAAGATAAGCTACCATCATAATCGCAAAAGCAAGCCACTGACCTGAATGTCGATTAAAAAGTTGTGTCACATCTTGCCAAAGCAAATTAAGATTTTTATAATCACGCCAGTAAATCAGTTGCCCTTGGATACTAATCATCATAAGCAAACCAAGTAAAAAGCCAAATATCAAAAGTGGTTTAAGTTTCAAAAGAAAGGCGCCAACAATCAAATAAACCATCGCAGGGACAAAGGCTTGAAGAGCTGCCAAAACAAGAAATTTCTGAGTTAAAAACTTCTTGAAAGGATAAGGAAGTGATTTAATAAAGTGATAGTTCTCTTTTTCAAGTGAAATTCCTACACCAAGAAACGTTGATGGTGTAGCACAGTTACTTCCCAAAATAACCCCAACAAGCATTGAAATTCCGAAATAATCGTTTGGTATATTAGAAAGATTGATGCCATTTACCAAAACTGGTGTTAAGAAAATCACCACATAAATCAGTGACATGAGATAAGTCTGACTGATCAAAGTTGCATTTTGAAGCGTTGAAAGGTGATGATGAAGCATCATCTTTGTTAAAGAAGCTGAGCTCTTTGACGTTTTTTTCGTCTGCTTCTTAGCTTTAGCTTTTTTAGGACTAGCATACAAAGTACTTTGGTAATAATTTGGCATTGCCCATTTAACCAAACCAATCATTAAGCCTAAAAGAACGACTAAAGGTAAATAGAAGTTTAACAATGCAGCCAAGCTAAACGGCACATTAACCACGTCATAAAAACCTCTAAAATAAGGAATGATTGGACGATCAGGAATCGTCAAGCTATCACTTCCTACATTTTTACTGTTGACAACATTCATATAAAGAATCGTTCCGACAGCGCCAATCGTCGAAAGGGACATCAAGACTGTTGAAATCAATTTACGATGATTGCTGCGAACAATCACCCCACCAACCAAGCTATTCACATAAAGTGCTAATACTGTCGAAGCTGTAAAGAGAATCCCAAAAACAATCACGGTAGCAATAATCGCCACAAATAGCCCCGCAATTTGCCAATAGGCTATAAAAAATAATGATAACAAAGGCATCAAAAACGTCACGCCCATACCAAAACTTGAAATCACTTTTGCTAAATATAGCTCACTGGATTTAATCGGTAAGTGAGCATAAAGTTTCACATCATCGCTTTCGTAAAAAATACTATACATGGCTGAGAAAGCATTCAAGGTTGCCATGATAAAGAAAATCGCTGTGTAAAAAGAAAAGTAACCAGGATAATGCTTAAAATTAAGATTAGCATACATAAAAATGTAAATCACCGCAAAGAACAAACTTAAAAATATTTGCTGACGAATCACACTTTTATAAGTTGAAAAATTTTTTCTCGGATTCTTTTCTTGCTTACGTTTAACCGCCGTTACAGTTTGGGGATTTGAGTAAAGAATATTAATCTTAACGAGTTCCCTAACAGTTGACCAGTTCATACACTCACCCCTCTTCCACCTTGCGTCTAGCAAGTTCTAGGTAAATCGTTTCTAAATCTTTATCAGGATGATTTGCTTTCAACTCTTCTAATGAACCAACAAAAATCAATTTTCCTTCTTTCAAGATGCCAATGCGGTCACACAATTGTTCAGCAACTGCCAAAACATGTGTTGAGAAAAGCACTGTATTGCCACTGCGCACATGCTCTTTCATCATCTTTTTCAAATCAAAAGCTGCTTGTGGGTCAAGTCCTGTCAATGGTTCATCCAAAATCCAAATATCTGGATTTGAAATCAAAGCTCCGATTACAATCACTTTTTGACGCATACCATGTGAAAAACTTTCAATCAATTCATCAACATGCCCAGCAATATCAAATAAGTGCGATAGACGGTTAATGCGTTCTTCAACTTTTGCTTCATCCACACCATAAATTTTTGCTAAGAAATGCCAGTACTCACTCGCCGTCAAATTCAAAAATAAATCTGGTGAGTCAGGAACATAACCAATACGTTTTTTAATCTCATCATGATGTTCTGACAAAGCCAAATCATCTACAAAAACCTCACCGTAAGTAGCCTCAATAATTGAGGTTAAAATACTAATAGCCGTTGTTTTCCCGGCACCATTGTGACCAATAAGACCAAAAATCTCACCGTTCTCAATAGTTACATTAAGGTCACTAAGTGCTTCCTTATCTCCATATAATTTTGAAACATGCTCAAAACGAATCATTTTATTTCCCCCCTAAATATCCTCAAAGTGGCTTTATCCACTTTGAAACTTCCTTTTTTTCATAATAGTCCGCTGCCCATTTGTGAGTTAAATCTTTCAAATTCAAAACACCTCGAGGTAATTGAAAATCATTGTGAGTATAAAAAAGATTTAGTTCATGCTCTAAGTGCATGGCAGACAATCCAGCATCATTACTTTTAATGATTTCATTAGAGGCAGACAGTAAAATTTTAGACAATTCAACATTCTGACGCACACTCATATCTTCAAAAGCTACTTTTATTGCCTTATACAATTTACCACATCGCTCTTCCATCGAACCTCACCTTCTCCTTAATTTTGTACTATTAAATTAACACAATTACCTTTTACAATATCTTACCGTTTATCTCATTTTTGTCAACAAATAACAAAAATGCCCTTGCTGAGCAAGGGCATTTTAGATTATTTATAATTGATTATAAAGATTCGAAAAGGCTAACAGCGTTATCAACTGTGAATCCATATTCTTCAAAGATTTTAGCACCTGGTGCAGAAGCTCCCCAAGTATCGATTGTAAGAGTTTTACCTTGGAGACCAACGTATTTGCCCCAACCAAAGCTTGAGCCAGCTTCAATTGCCAAACGTTTTGTAACGTTAGCTGGAAGAATGCTTTCTTTGTAAGCTGCATCTTGTTCGTCAAAGATGTTTTGTGCTGGCATTGAAACCACACGAACATGAACACCTTTAGCTTCCAAAGCAGCTTGAGTATCAAGAGCTAATTTCACTTCAGAACCAGTAGCAATAAGGATGCCGTCAAGGTCACCTTTAGCTTCTGAAAGGATGTAAGCACCTTTGTTCACACCATCTTCTGCCAATTCTTTTGTTCCTTCAAGAACAGGAAGATTTTGACGAGTCAAGACAAGCATTGTTGGACGGTTTGTTTCAGCAAGAGCACGTTTCCATGCAGCGTTTGTTTCGTTACCATCAGCTGGACGAATAACGTTCAGGTTTGGCATAGAACGAACACTAGCCAATTGTTCAACTGGTTCGTGAGTTGGACCATCTTCACCAACGGCGATTGAGTCGTGAGTCATGACATAAACAGTTGGTAATTGTTGAAGAGCTGCCATACGAACAGCTGGAAGTAGGTAGTTAGAGAATACGAAGAATGTACCACCGTAAACACGAGTACCACCATGAAGGGCAATACCATTCATAGCAGCTGCCATGGCAAATTCACGCACACCAAACCAGATGTTGCGACCAAGATAGTTATCTGATTGGAAATCAGATTCTACTTTGACCATTGTATTATTTGATGCAGAAAGGTCAGCTGAACCACCCCAGAATGATGGAACTTGTGCTGAGATTTGTTGGATAGCTTGTTGACTTGATGAACGGCTAGCAAGGCTAGTTCCGATTTCAAAGTCTTCAAGTTTTACGTCAACTGGTTTGTTAGCAAATGCAGCTTTGTATTCAGCAGCTAATTCTGGGTAAGCAGCTTCGTATTCACGGAATTTAGTTTCCCATGCGTTTTGAGCAGCTTCACCACGGAATTTAATACCAACTTCGAAACGTTTTGCAACTTCTTCTGGAACTGTGAATTCTGGATATTCCCAACCATAAGTTTTTTTAGCGTAAGCAATTCCGTCAACACCAAGAGGTGCACCGTGGACAGCTGATGTACCTTGTTTTTCGGCACCAAAACCAATGATTGTTTTCACTTCGATGATAGATGGTTTTTCTGTTTCAGCTTTAGCTTCTTCGATAGCTTTAGCAATAGCTTCAAGGTCGTTACCATCTTTTACCAAGATATGTTGCCAACCGTAAGCTTCGAATTTACCTTTAATATCTTCTGTAAAGGCTTTTGATGTTGGACCATCAAGTGAGATGTCGTTTGAATCATAAAGAAGGACTAATTTACCAAGTTTTAAGTGACCTGCAAGACTAGCAGCTTCTTGGCTGACACCTTCCATCAAGCATCCATCACCATGCAAAGCATAAGTGTAGTGGTCTACAATATCAAAACCAGGTTTGTTAAATTTAGCAGCTAAGTGAGCTTCTGCCATTGCCATACCAACAGCGTTAGCGATACCTTGACCAAGAGGTCCTGTAGTTGCTTCTACACCATCAGTGTGGTTAACTTCTGGGTGACCCGGTGTTTTTGAACCCCATTGACGGAAGTTCTTCAAGTCATCGATTGTTACATCGTAGCCTGATAAGTGAAGTAGGCTATACAAAAGAGCAGAACCGTGACCTGCAGACAATACGAAACGGTCGCGGTTAGACCAAGAACGACTTGTCTTTGGATTAACATTCATTACATGATTCCAAAGAACATAAGCCATAGGTGCAGCTCCCATTGGAAGGCCTGGGTGACCTGAATTGGCTGCCTGAATGGCATCAATTGAGAGCGTACGGACAGTGTTTACTGCCAACTGATCAATAGCATCAAATGTCATGAGTGAAACCTTTCTGTTTTTAAGGACTTAAAGTATTATTGTTCGGATTCTATTATAACATAAAATACTTGACTTTTTAAATTAAATTGTCATTTGCTTTCTTGTAAGTAATTTCTAAAAAAGCCCAGCTAAACATAGCTGAGCGATTTTCTTATGAATTTGGATCGTCAAGACTACGACCGTGCAAACCACGTTCACGTTGTAATTGACGAAGTTTTTCTGGTGTCACATCATTTCCATCTTCATCGACGATTTTAATACCAGCGATGTGGTGAAGAAATGAATGACGGTAACCGTCAATATACTCTTTACGCAATTTAGCTTGTTCAACTTTTTCAGGACCAGTCAAACCAACTGTTTTTTTCTTGCGTGCAAGTTCATTAATGCGTTGAATCTTTTTTTCATTCATGACTAAAACTCACCTAACGTCTAAATTATGTTTAAACGTTATTTCCTTTCTATAATTTACCAAAACCTCTAAACTAAGAGGTCTGATATACACCAGAAATCTACTCAAAGAGTAGATTTCTTAAGCTTATTTGGTATTCAATTTGTTAAATGCGGCAACGCTGCTTGCTTTTGCTGTCAATTCAGTAAGAATAGCTAAGCGGTTATTTTTAACAGCTTCATTATCTACCATAACCATTGTATTGTCAAAGAATTTGTCGATAACTGAACTTAGAGCAAACAATTGTGCCAATTTATCGCTAGCAGAACCAGCCAAGTTTAAGTCAGCTGCGGCTTGTGCCAAAGATTTTTCTTCATCATTTTCAAACAAATTAGCATCAACTGCTACACCTGCTTGTGCTTTTTCAGCAAGGTTGAAGACACGTGAAAGACTTTCAACAGCGGCTTTGTAACCTTCTGCTTTGCTTGCTTCAACAAGAGCGTCAGCAGCTTCAAGCATTTCAGCCACAACAAAGTTTGAACCAGCAAGAACAGCTTCTTTAATGTCTTTAGAAACTGATTTGTTCATCATTTTTTCAACACGTGCACGAGTGAAGTCCATCACTTCTGCTTTGTGTTCGTAAGTCAAACTATCAAATGACAAAGCATAAAGGTTGTCAACCAATTCATCCATTGGAATTTTCAAGCCAAAGGCATCCATGATACGAACCACACCAGCTGTCGCACGACGAAGAGCGTATGGGTCGTTTGAACCTGATGGAATCAAACCAACTGAGAAGAATGACAAGATAGTATCCAATTTATCAGCAAGTGCCAAAAGTGCACCAACTTTAGTTTCTGGAAGGTCACCATCAGCTGAGTTTGGAAGGTAGTGTTCGCGAATAGCTGCTGCTACTGCGGCATCTTCACCAGCAAGAAGAGCATATTTTTCACCCATAATACCTTGCAATTCGTCAAATTCACCAACCATACCAGTCAATAGGTCAAATTTGTAGATTTCAGCAGCGCGTGCAAGTGCTTTGCTTTCTTCTGCAGAAGCGCCAGCTTTTTCAGCAAGGTAAGCAGCAATCACCTTGCTACGTTTCATGTGTTCTGAAAGTGAACCAATTTTTTCGTGGAATGTTACGTTATCAAGCTTAGCTACAAGGTCAGCAATTTTAAGTTTTTGGTCTTCACGCCAGAAGAATTCACCATCTTCCAAACGAGCAACAAGAACTTTTTCGTTACCTTTAATAACGTTTTCGATGTGGTTTTCATTACCGTTACGAACTGAGATGAAGTTTGGCATCAAATTACCATCAAGGTCACGAACAACGAAGTAACGTTGGTGGTTTTTCATTGATGTCACAAGCACTTCTTCTGGAACTTCAAGGTATTTAGTATCGAAGCTTCCCATGAAAGCAGTCGGGTATTCAACCAAGTTAAGCACTTCATTAAGCAATTCGTCATCGATTTCAACGCGAACGTTTTGAGCTTTTTCGATAGCTTTGATTTGGTTAACAATCATGTCTTGACGTTCTTTTGCGTCAGCGATAACAAAAACTTTACGCAAGTCTTCTTCGTATGAATCAGCAGTTGCAATTTCTGTTTCGTGACCAAGAAAACGGTGACCACGGCTCACACGACCCGAGTGGATATCCAAAAAGTCAAGGTCAAGTGCTTCGTCATCAAGAAGTACAGTCAATGTGTGAACTGGACGGATGTATTCGAATGTGTTGTTTGCCCAGTGCATGTTTACTGGGAAAGTCATAGCTGACAAAATTTCTGGAATGCCAACAAGGACTTCTTTAGCAGCTTTTCCTGCTTCGTGTTTTGTAACGTAGACATATTCTTCACCTTTAACTTCTCGGAATTCGATGTCATCAGTTGTCAAACCTTTACCACGAACAAAACCTTGAGCAGCTTTTGTAAAGTTACCATCAGCATCCAAAGCAATTTTTTTTAGAAGGACCTTTGAAGTCTTCTATTAAATCAGTTTGAGCATCTGCAAGACCAAGAACACGAACAGCCAAACGACGTGGTGTTGAGAAGGTTTGAATGCCTTCAAAAGCCAAACGTTTTTCTTTTAAAAATGCTGCCATGCGGTCGCCAAGTTGTTTTTCACTTGGAGTAACAACATAAGCTGGTAATTCTTCTAAACCAAGTTCTACAAGTAAATTTTTAGCCATTATTCAGCATCCTCCTTCAAAAGTTTTTCACGTGTTGCTTCATCAAGCAATGGGTAACCAAGACGTTTACGTTCCGCAACAAATGTTTTAGCAACGACACGAGCCAAGTTACGGATACGAGCGATGTAACCAGCACGTTCTGTTACAGAAACAGCTCCACGCGCATCAAGCAAGTTGAATGTGTGTGAACATTTCAAAACGTAATCGTAAGCTGGGTGAACTAAGTTTTCTTCCAAGCAACGTTTAGCTTCTGTTTCAAAATTTTTTCCAAAAGTTTTCAAGAAGCAATGTCTTGGTTAGAAATTTCAAATGAGTATTTGAGTGTTCAAATTCTGGTTGAAGGAAGATTTCACCATATTTTAACACCTGGAGCCCATTCGATATCATAAACTGAATCTACTTCTTGGATATATGATGCCAAACGTTCAAGACCATAAGTAACTTCTGAAGTTACAGGACCAGTTTGCAAACCACCAACTTGTTGGAAGTAAGTAAATTGAGTGATTTCCATACCGTCAAGCCAAACTTCCCATCCAAGACCAGCTGAACCAGTTGATGGATTTTCCCAGTTATCTTCAACGAAACGGATGTCGTGTTCCAAAGTGTTGATTCCCAAACGTTCCAATGATTCAAGGTAAAGTTCTTGAATGTTAGATGGAGATGGTTTCATAACAACTTGGAATTGGTGGTGTTGATAAAGACGGTTAGGGTTTTCACCGTAACGACCATCTGCAGGACGACGTGATGGTTCTACATAAGCTGCATTCCATGGTTCTGGACCGATGGCACGAAGGAATGTGTAAGGGCTCATTGTACCAGCACCTTTTTCATTATCGTAAGCTTGCATTAACATACAACCTTGGTCGTTCCAAAATTGTTGCAAAGTCAAAATAATTTCTTGAAAAGTCAATTTTTTAGACATACATCTACTCCTTATTTTGTTAACTTAGTTTTTGCGAAGTATCTAAGGAAATCAGCTTTTTTACAATATAAAAAACCGCCAACACACCTATATGATACCTCATAAGGGGCGTTAAAACGCGGTTCCACCCTATTTTATTACTTCATTTATTTGATTTTAACTTAGCCTAGCTAAGTGAAAGCGCCAGCAACTCATTTCAGTTTCATCCGACTTCCACCACCTCGGACTCGCTAAGAAACACCATGAGGATTTCTCTCTTTACCAGCTATTTTAGCACAAATGTAATTGAGTGTCTAGTAAATATCAAAAAAGCTGAATCTACTACTGTAAATTCAACTTTTAGTCTATTACGCTTTCCAGGCTTCTTGTCCGCCTAGATATGTTGCTCGTAAGTCAAGGTCCTTGTCTAGAACGATAAAATCAGCTTTGTAACCTTTTTTGATTTGACCGCATCTATCGTCAATCCCAACAGAAATTGCTGCTGTGAGACTTGCCATACTAATGGCTTGCGCTTTTGAGGCGATTCCCCAATTGACTACATTTTTAACAGCATCCTTCAACTGAAGAATAGAACCTGCTAGAGCGCCATTTGATTTCAAACGTGCTGTTCCTTTTTCAACGATAACAGGAAATTCTCCAAGCATATAATCGCCATCTTCAAGACCACCAGCACTCATGCAATCCGTAATCAGGACAACATGTTCGTGGTCTTTTTGATGCATCAAAATATCACATGCTGATGGATGCACATGATGCCCATCACAAATCAACTCAGCATAGGTATTTGGTAGTTCATAAACTGCACCGACCATACCTGGCTCACGATGATTAAGACCACGCATACCATTATAAGCATGAACCCAAACAGAAGCCCCTGCTTCGACTGCTTGCGCTGCTTGCTGGTAAGTAGCATCTGAATGTCCAAGAGCTACAATCACATTTTTACGAGTCGCATAATCAATAAAGTCTTCGACTTCGTCTCGTTCAGGTGCTAAAGCAATTTTTTTCAATAATCCTTTTGAACTTTTAAGCCATTGATCAAGTTCAGCTGTTGAAGGATTTTTCATATAAGACGGGTTTTGAGCCCCTTTGTATTTTTCTGTAAAATAAGGTCCTTCAAAGAAAAGTCCTTGGATCCGCGCACCGCTTTCTTTACCAGCAAAATCAGCTGCCGTACGACAAATATCATCTAAGATCTCAAATGATGCCGTCAAAGCTGTTGGTAAAAAACTTGTGACACCAGCTCCCAAAAGAGCCTTACTCATTGTCTCAAAAACCTCTTGATGATTGTCCATGACATCAACACCAGCAAAACCATGGATATGTGTGTCTACTAAACCAGGTGCCACACTAAAACCTGTATAATCTATAATGTCTGCATCATGCGGTGCTTCTGCTTGCCAATCGCCAAAAGAGTCACCTTCGATAGCAAGGTAACCTGCACCCTTAACATGGTAAGGATAGTAAAATTCATCTGCTTTGATATATTTTGTCATTTGAATCGCCTCCATGCTTATATTATAAAATAAAAGCGCTTTTTTGTAAATGGTATATACCAAAATTAGACCAATTTTTATTAACAGACCTTTCTATTGATTACAGATAATAACTTTTCCTTTAGCCGTAGCATCATCCATTATCAACTCACCAAGATCAGAAACTGTAATCACTCCACTTAAAGGATTTTTGATACTAATCACTGGTGTTGTGATACCGGCTGTAACTTCTAACTTTTCAAAAGCTAAATCTGCATCAAGCATTTTACAATTAATCAATGTTAGGTTTTTACAATAACAAAAAGGTTGCGTTCCAATGATGGTACAATTTTCAAAGGTCACATTTTCGCTATACCAAGCGAGATATTCACCTTTAACAATACTATTTTTAACGACAACATTTTTAGCATGCCAAAAAGCATCTTTGGTATTAAACTCACAATCCTCAAAAATAGAATCAGAAATGTACTGAAAAGAATATTTTCCATTCAAAGTTACTTGATGAAAATGAAGTCTATCCGAATGCAACATAAAATACTCGCTAGTGACAACAGTATCCGTCATCGCAATATCTTTCACCGACCAACCAAATTCAGGTTAGATAATCTCACTGTTAGAAATGGCAACATTTGAATATTCGCGTAAAGCCTTAATCCCGTGTAGTTTCGAATAACTAATCCCAATATTGTCTGAATACCAGAGAGCAGCTCTACAATTTTCCGTCATTTCTGAGTCAGTTATCACCAATCCTTTGTCATGCCAAAATGGATAGCGTAAATTAAAATAAAAGTCTCTTACTTCGATATTCTTACTTCCTTTTAAGGCACTTTCACCACCTGCTGGTCCCGTAAATTGACAAGTATCCACTAAAATATCGGAGCTAGCATATAAAGTTCACTCCTCGTCGTAAGTCTGATTCTTAATAAGTGTTTTCAAATCAATCTCTTTATCATCTCTTGATAGCACCATCCTACACCTTAGACTAAACTCCAAGTCAAGTGCTTATCTAATAAAAACGACAAAAAACACCTTCAAACCAGCAAAAGTTCAAAGGTGTTAAATGTATGATTAAATTTGATTTTCAAGTACTTTTTCGACCAAGTTTAGAGCGTGATCTGTGATACGTGTACATGGCGTAATCAGATCGATGAAGTTAACCCCTGCAAGTGGTGTACATTCACCGTTGTTCATGCGTTTGATATGGTTCTTACGGATGCGGCGTTCCAAATGAGCGATATCTTTATGACGATCTACCAACTCATTTGCCAAAGGTAGGTCGTTATCGATAACAACTTTCAATGAATCCAAAATCATGCGATGTGTTTCATGGTAAAGTTGATCAATTTCTTGAACGGAAGCTGGTGAGAAAGTAATATCTTTTGAAATATTGTGCTCCATCAAGTGAACCAAACTGATACTGTGGTCACCGATACGTTCCAAGTCACGTGATGAATCTAAGATACTTGATAAAATTTCACTTTCGTGTCGATTCAATTGTTCACTTGAAAGATCAATCAAATATTTAGTCAATTCTTCATCGACATTATTGATAGTATCTTCAAATTTTTGTGTCTTATCAGCGTATTTTTCATTACATGTTTCAACAAATAAGAATGCTGCTTCAAAGGCTTGTGTGGCAAAGGCACCCAAGTGAATCAATTCTTTTTTAGCATTACCAAGGGCAATAGCTGGCGCTTGTTTTAGAATAATCTTATCAAGGTAAACAGCTTTGTATTTAGCAGCTTCATCTTCACCAGGAATTAATTTTGTCACAACAAATGCCAATGTTCCAATGAATGGGAAGAGCAAGATGGTATTTGTAATGTTAAATGTTCCATGGGCAAAGGCAACCGTCATGGCTGGTGTCAATTTAAAGTGAACTTCCATCCATTGCATCAAGTTAGTAAATGGTACCAAAAGAATCATAAAGAGCACTGTTCCGACAACGTTGAAGAGAACGTGAGCTCCAGCCACACGTTTGGCTGCGATATTTGAACCAATCGCTGCTAACACGGCTGTGATACAAGTACCGATATTACTTCCTAAAAGAATAGGAATTGAGCCTTGAAGATCAAGTAAATGACCTGCGTATAACCCTTGTAAAATACCAATGATGGCAGCTGATGATTGGATAAGCATGGTCAAGCCAGTCCCAATCAAAACACCCATAATCGGTTTGTCACCTAAGGTTGCTAAATAATCCTGAAAGGCTGGAACAGTTTTTAATGGTCCCATAGCATCACCCATGATATTAAGCGAGAAGAAAATTCCTCCTACACCAAAGATGATACGTCCGATATTATTCAAACGTCGGTTTGACGTGAAGAATAACAAAGCAGCACCAATAAAAATCATTGGGAGTGCATAGTCACCTAAATTAAAACCAATCAGAAAGGACGTTACAGTCGTCCCGATATTGGCTCCCATGACAATACCAATCGCTTGTTGCAAGGTTAAAAGTCCTGCTGACACAAGGCCAACAGTGATAACTGTTACCCCTGAACTTGATTGGATTAGGGCTGACATGGCTAAACCAACAAGAATTCCTAAAAAAGGATTACTCGTATATTTGTCGATATAAAAACGAAGTCTGTCTCCTGCAGCCTGTTGTAGACCGTCTCCCATATATTTAATACTGAAGAGAAAGAGTCCTAGACCTCCAAAAAAACCAAAAGCAATTTCTTGCCAATTTACTGACACAGTCTTATCCTCAAATATTATAATTTTACCGGAAAAACCCGATGTTTCCATTTTAATGTATTCAAAGAAAACAAACAAGTGTTTTTTAAGCTTTTTCTAAATTGATAACTAACTAAAAAATGCTACTCTTTTAAGATAAGCGGTCATTTTCCCCTTTTTAGTAGCTATTTCTAAACATAAATGATAAAAAGACTAAAATTTGAGGGAGGTTTTTAGAAAAAATTAATGCGCTGTCATTTATATGTTATAATAGTTAAGGGCGCTGTGCTTGCCACAGAATGCTACTAAATACGTTTATTATCAAAAAATGTGATAACAACTTCTTTGTCACATTGCATTTATTTTATTATAGAAGGAGTTTTCATGAAAGCCTCAAAAAGTGAAGTTACTTATTTTATTCTAAGTATCATTTTAATTGCCTTTGCTGGTGGTATTTACCTTTTCTTTGGTAATACAAAGACTAATACGTCAAGTTCACAACCAAAAAGCTCAATCAGTTCTTCCTCTTTTAGTCAAGCTGACCTAGAAGCTAAAGCCCAAGAATTATTATCTGCTGCTCAAGCTAATCCGTCTGCTGAAGCTGTGACAAATACACAAGCGGCTATCAACAAAATCTCTGATGAAGCTAAGAAAACAGATTTCCAGTCTCAACTAGATGCTGTTTCTGCTGAAGTAACAAATCAAACAAATGCTGAAAATGCTGTCAAAACTGCTGAAGACAATCAAACTAGCGACAATGTCACTGCTGCTCAAGCTGCGATTGATGTGCTAACTAACCAAGCTACTAAAGATCAACTTCAAGCACGTCTTGACGCTGTTTCTAACGCTATTGCTGCTGCCAATACAGCAACTACAACTACAAATACTGCTACATCTTCTGACGACACAACTGAGTCTACTGTTGACCCAAATAACACCTCTCGCACTCCTACATCAGTTACAAATGATGGTACTTATACTTATTATAGCTATTAATGATCTCAATTGGATTTATCTTCTCGGCAATTGGTGCAACTTGCTTAGCCATTTCATCATTTGCTAAAACGAAAAAACTATGTTAACTTGGCAATTATCGGATTATTTCTTTACGATGATTGCTAATTTTTTACTCGGTGGTTACACTGGCGCTATTTCGATTAGCGTGTCTATCATTCATAACACGTTAATGATTAAACACTGGGATTCCATCTACACAACCGTTATTTTAGTGATTATCCAAGTTTCTGCAGGAACTTACTTTAACAACCTTGGTTTGATTGGCTTTCTTCCCTTGATTTCATCTGTGTCTTATACCATCATCACCTTTATGACTAGCAAAGTTCAATGGCTGCGCTGGGTTACTGTTGAAAATATGCTACTGTAGTCTTTTTACGATTTCACCATCAAAGCTTACCCTACTTTAGTTATGGATGTTGTTATCACATTAACGACCTTAATAGCTATTTCAAAATACAGTTCACTTAGTCATAAGAAAAATAAATCTTGATTTTTCATCAAGACTCAACTAGAAATAAACTCATTTTCTGATACTTTCTGCCGTGGTGAAAGTATCTTTTTTTGTTGCTCGTTTCACTCGCAAATAGTCCTAAAATCAAGTTGTGGCAATAATGACATGAAATTGATTTTAGTTAAGACGTTTTTTTAATATGCAAAAACTACATGAGTCATACTCATGCAGTTTTATATTGACTTACACTGTTTCATATCCTAATAAAATACCACCATCTTCACCGTAAAAGCTGCAAAGACCTGATGCTGGGATAAAGCGAACATCAGCTTGTGGGTATTTTTCTTTGATTTTGTCACTCAATTGTTGACAAGTTTTTTCGTTATTTGCGTGAGCAATCATAACCTTGCCACCTTGGTAACCTTCTTTGAACATTTCCTCAACGGTTGCTTGAACAGCTTTCTTTTGACCACGCACTTTGTGAAGGAGTTCCAATTTTCCTTCGTCACTAGCTTTACCAACCATGCGGATATTAAAAAGGCCAACAACTTTCCCGACTAGCTTGCTCAAACGTCCATTTTTGACAAGGTTATCCACACGTGCCAAAACAAATAGCAATTTTGTCTTTTCTTGATAAGCCGTGATAGCTTCGACCACTTCATCAAAGCTTAAGCCTTTAGCAATCAGACGATTTAATTCTTCGACGATTAAATCAATCTCACCACCTGCAGACAAAGAGTCAATAACGTGAACATTGACATTTGGATGTTCCTCCAAAAGCATGTGTTTTGCAACCTGCGCACTATTGTGACTTCCTGAAAGATTACCTGTAATCGTGATAGCAATAACATTTTCAGCACCTTGGTAAGCTTGTAAGAAGGCATCTGGGCTAGGGCAACTTGATTTTGATGAAACAGGACTTGCGTACATGGTTGTCATCATATTAGCAACGTCTAATCCTTCATCATCCACAAAAATTTCTGAACCAATTTGAATTGTTAGTGGGACATTTTGAAATTCTGTGTGTTCTGCAAGCCCTTCAATATGTCGAAGGTCACAACCTGAATCAGTCACAATTTTCCAAGTCATATCTATTTCCTCCAATTCATTCGAAATTTAAATTCATTTGACAAACAAACTATTTTCACCTAAAATTATATCATTAATGTCTTTATCTTAGTATTAAAAACAATCAGATGTCACAAGTAAGAGGGTTTTGTCATGACGGAAAAGATAATTTCAAAAAAGTCCTTACAAAATTTAAAAGTTTCTAATAAAGAATCACGAAAATTGACACGTGAAGCGCTAGAAACTGCACTTTTGCTCCTTCTTGAAAAGAAAACCTTGAGCCAAATTACGATTTCAGAACTCGTTGCTAAAGCTGGTGTCTCACGCAACGCTTTCTACCGTAATTATAAGTCTAAAGAAGCTATTTTAGAGTCTATTCTAACCCAAATCGTTCGTCGTATTTTTCGTGGTCTCAAAGCATTTGATTTGAAAAATCAGCTCTCCCAAGCATGGCTTTTCATTCTGAATGAAGCCAAAAAAGAGGCACAAGTTCTTGGCTTCATTTTTGAACAACACCTAGAAAAACTCTTGACGAGCATCGTCTCTAAACGATTAAAAGCTTATCAAAGGTTCAATAAAAAACATGATTCACACTACACGAATTCTTTCTGGAGTAACGCCATTATCTCAGTTCTTTCAAACTGGGTAGCTGATGACATGCGTATCCCTGCTGAGGAAGTAGCTGCAATCGGCTTGCCACTTTTCTTATAAGAAGAAAATACCGACCACAATTAGGTCGGTATTTTTATTATTTCAAAACATAATCGTAAATAGCCTGAGCTACTCCGGCATTGTCATTAGTTGTTGTTTCGTAGCGGCAAATAGATTTGACTTCGTCTGTCGCATTTCCCATAGCAACGCTATGATAAGCAAATTCAAGCATTTCAAGGTCGTTGGCAGCATCACCAAGTGCCATGACTTGCTCTGGTGAGAAGCCAAGTTTTTCTGACAAAGCTTTAAGAGCTGTTGCTTTAGTGTAGCCTTTTGGCATAGCTTCAAAGATATATTCTTGGCTACGAACCACACTAAAATCTTTAGCCAAAGCTGTTTCTTTTGCTTCTTGAAATGGATTTAATTGTGGCGCTTTTGCCATGTACATAGCTTGGAAGATGATTTCGTCTGTCGCCTTCATCTCATCAAGTGTGACTGCATGAGCGATATCAAAGACAAGACCAGCATCGTATTGGACAAGTTCTGGAACTTCTTCACCTACAGCGTAATAATGTTTTTCACCTGTCAAGGTTAAGCAAACATCTGGATAATCAGCAACAGCTTCGTTCAATTTATCTAGCTCTTCATTTGTGACTTGAGCATAAAAAACAAGTTCCCAATTTTTGGTATTGTAAATGGTGCAACCATTATTCATGATGATGTATTCTTCATCGTCCAAGCCCAATTTTTCAAAAAATGGAAGAATTCCTGATTTTGGACGTCCTGTACAAAGAACAATTTTTACCCCGGCTTGTGCCGCTTTTTGGATTGCTTTGACATTTTCTTCAGGAATTTTTTTATCTGAATTAAGTAATGTTCCATCTAAATCGATTGCAATTAATTTAATCATTTTTAGTGACCTTCCGTTTAATTTTTGGCAAATGCCACTGACGCCAGTAGCCTATCATACGTAAGATTGTCAGAATTAAAACTAATACATAATAGCCTGGATCGTTATGAACGATTTTAAAATAAATCGCAAGCGCCGCTAAAATTGCCCAACCAGCGTAAACTTCACTTCTAAGCACACTTGGTTTTCGACCAGCTAAGATATCTCGGACAATACCACCACCTGCACCAGTCAAAACAGCGGCAACAATCACCGCACTTAAAGGTTGATGAAGTTTAACAGCATACATAGCTCCTTGAACACTAAAAGCTGCAAGACCAATAGCATCCGTCAAGACTTCTGCTTTTCGCCAACCTTTGTGAGTAATGATATTTGGAAATACCATGATAAATAACATGGCTGCCAAGGCAAAATAAAAACACTGACTCTGAGACCAGAGGGCGCTAATCGGCAAACCAATCAAAAGATTACGAATAGCTCCACCACCAAAGGCAGTCACAAAACCTAGGATAAAAATCCCAAGTATGTCAAAATCTTCTTCCATCGCGACGATTGCTCCAGATAAAGCAAAGGCGATAGAACCAATGATACTTAATAAATCCCAAACATTCATCGTCATTTTGATTCCAAACTATATTTTTTCTTACTAGACTAGTTTATCATTTTTAAAGAAGTAAAAAAACAGAGCAAGCTCTGTTTTTCTAAATTTTACTTAATTTCTTTTCCGAGGCTAAATTTTGTTCCTTTAAGCGCACGTTTTAAAAAGAACTTAAATGGACGTCCTGTGATAGTCGCTTGTTTTTTCTCTAAATCAACATTAACTGCTTTCACGCCAGAAACAGCTGATAATTTTTCAGTCACTTTTGTGACACAACCTTGGCATTTCATGCCTGTTACTTCATATGTTTTTTCCATGAGAAACTCCTTTATTTTAATGTCATGTATTTTAAGCGAAGGGCATTTAGAACCACTGACACTGAACTAAAGCCCATAGCAAGTCCTGCAATCATGGGATTAAGCAAAGGTCCACCAAAGAGATACAAAACTCCCATCGCAACTGGAATCGCTAGAATATTGTAGATGAATGCCCAGAAGAGATTTTCCTTAACCACTTTAATCGTCAAACAACTGATGCTTAAAGCTCTGAGGACATCTGAAATTTCTGGTTTCATTAGGATAATATCCGCTGACTCAATGGCAATGTCAGTTCCTGAACCTACCGCAATCCCAATATCTGCTACTGCTAACGCTGGCGCATCATTAATCCCGTCACCGACCATGGCAACCATTTTTCCTTGACGCTGCAAGTCCTTAATAGCTTGTGATTTTTGGTCAGGCAAGACTTCGCTAATCACAGTCTTAATGCCGGCTTGTTTGGCAATAGCTTGCGCGGTATTGCTGTTATCTCCTGTTAGTAAAACAACATCAATGCCTTGATTTTGTAATTTAGCGACGGTATCTTTACTATCTGCTTTTAACAAATCCGCTACGGTAATTACTCCTATCAGTTGCTCATTAGCCGAGATGTAAATCGGTGTTTGACCTTTTTGTGTCGCAGCCAGCACAGCTGTTTCACTCGCGGTCAAATCAACTTGTAACTCTTCCATCAATCTGCGGTTACCGACGTAAACGGTCTTCCCTGCAAGATCAGCTTGTAAACCTCGTCCTGTCAAAGAAGTGAAATTCTCAACTTCTTCCAAAGTTAGTTTGTCAGCGCTAGCTTTTTCTACAATAGCCTGACTAAGTGGATGCTCTGAATACTTTTCAACGGAAGCGACCTGAACAAGCAGGCTCTTTTCATCACCGTGATAGGCGATAACATCAACCACTTGTGGTTTTCCTTGTGTAATAGTTCCTGTCTTATCAAAGACCATGGTATCAATGTGATGAGCATTTTCAAGGACGTCACCACGTTTGTAAAGAATCCCGTTTTCAGCGCCTCGACCAGTTCCGACCATGATGGCTGTTGGTGTGGCAAGTCCAAGAGCACATGGACAAGCAATCACCAGAATAGCGATAGCGACTTGGAGAGCAAAAACAAAACTTTCACCCTTGGCAAAATACCAGAATAAGAAAGTAATCAAAGCGATAGTCATAACTGCTGGCACAAAAACACCAGCAACCTTATCAGCAATCTTAGCAATCGGTGCTTTGGTTTGTTGGGCATCTTCAACCAGTTTAATGATTTGGGCTAAAAGAGTTTCATCACCGACTTTTTCAGCACGAATGGTTAGGGAACCTTGTCCATTGATTGAAGCTCCAAACACCTTATCATCTGCTACTTTTTCCACTGGGATACTTTCACCCGTCAGCATTGATTCATCAATAGCCGAATGTCCTGACACCACATAACCATCAACAGGAATTTTTTCACCTGGTTTGACCATGATAAGGTCACCTACTTGAACCTGATCAATTGGGATTTTCTGCTCAACACCATCTCGGATAACCATTGCTTCTTTAGCAGATAAGGTTAAGAGCTTTTGGATGGCATCGGATGTTCGGCCTTTCGACAAGGTTTCAAAATATTTTCCCAAGGTAATCAAGGTCAAAATCACCGCAACTGATTCAAAGTACAGCATATGCACGTGATGAACATGCCCAAGAATGATGTGGTAAGTGCTGTAAAGACTATAAAGAAATGCTGCGGTTGTTGCCAAAGCTACTAAGGAATCCATATTAGGATGTACTTTTAACAAAGCACGAAAACCATTAACATAAAAACGGCGCCCAAAGTACATGACTGGTAAAGTCAATGCAAGCTGAACCAGCGCAAAAATCAAAGGATGCTCACTCATGCTAACAACTTTTGGCACCCACATGCCCATCATACTGCCCATCGAGAGATAAAGCAAGGGAATCGCAAAAGTCGCAGACCACAAAAACTTATGCCACATATTATGAGTGGCTTCGCTCTGGCGTTCTGATTGGCTTTTAGCTGTTGTTGGGTTAAAGACACAAGCGCCATACCCAGCATCCACAACAGCTTTTTCAATCTCAGCTTCACTGACTAAGTCAGGATTATAGCGTACAGTCATCTTCTCTGTTGTCAGATTAACAACCGCTGAATCGACATGATCTATTTTATTGACAGCATTCTCGACGGTTAAAGCACAAGCCGCACAAGTCATACCGTCAATGACAAAGACTTCTTCTTTTTCCATAAGATACCTTCCTATCAGAAATCTGACAAATCAACCATTAAAGACCAAGGTGTTCTTTACAACGACATTGTCCAGGAATACAATTACACGGTACTTCATCCAAAGCTTCTTTTTCTTTGGATGATAGCAGAGCTTGTAAATCAGCAATGTCAGAAAGTCTCATTGGCGTTTCTTTCAACAGATGTTCAAGAATAGTCTTGTGCTTACGCTGACAAAATTTATCAAATAAGTCATCAGCCTGCTGGTTCATAGCTTCTTGCTCAGACAAGAGACTTGAATAGAGAAAAGCTTTGCCAGACCTCTTTCTTGTCAAGTAACCTTTATCAACTAAACGTTTCAACAAAGTCTTAACCGTTGAGGCTGTCCAGCTATTTTTTTCACCTAGAACATCAAGAATCTGACCACTCGTCGCCGCATCTTTAGTCCAAATCACGCGTATGATCTCCCATTCTGATTTTGAAATTGACATAGCATTCCTTTCTAAATATCTTTTTTTGGTTTACGTTTGTAAATTCATTATATTTCTATGGTCTACATTTGTCAACTATAACTGCAAAAAATAGTCCGAAATTTAATATTTCGAACTTTAAACACAAATAACTTTGTGCTCTGAGTAATTTAGAAGAGTTTACACCTTCATCCTAGTTCTTTACGCTAGAATTTGCAAGCGCGGCCATCTCTTTTGCCAATCTTTCTTTTTCAAGCGCTCACGGTAGACTGCCATACGCTCTTCATCTGCTAAGAAATGTGGTGTCAGTTGCACAATAAAATTAACAATATCATCACCGTAAGGCAAAAATAATTCTAAATCACCATCTTTTAAACGTGCTGCTATAGCTGTACAGCGTTCTGGATATTTACTGATAGCACCTCTAGCATTTTGATAAGGGGCTGTGTGCGGACTGTGACCATGCATAAAGACCTGATTTTTGACTTCCCATTGATAACTAGGGTAGGCCACTTGAAGCTGTTCTTGAATAGCTTAAGTCTTCTCATAAGTAATCTCAGGGGCAAAAAAGACAACATCAATGTCACTTGTATCCAACAAACCTGGCTTTCCTGATAAGACATCCAAACGTAATTACGAAGTGCCCCCGCAGCAAGCCAAGCATCTGGCAGCTCAAGCTCAGCTATTATAGTTAAAATCGCTATCAACTCTTTATCGCTTGCAAATAAAGCTTTGAAATCTATCATTTTCCTCTCTTTGATAAGCTTTTACAAATTCTTGCAGAGCCTTTAAATCATCTACAAAAATGGCCTTATCACGATCTTCTTGTCTCAAAAATTCCGTAGTCACCATTTGGTCAAAAAGGGCTTTGAGAGGGTTATAATAACCATTCAAATTAAGAAAAAGACACGGTTTATGATGGAGCCCAATGCGTGCCCAAGAAAAAGCTTGGACAATTTCCTCAAGAGTTCCAGGACCACCTGGAAAAGCCAAAAAAAGCTCCCCATTATCCATTAAGAGTCGCTTACGCTCATCCATATCAGCTACCACAGTGAGCTCTGTTAAATGCAAATGAGCTTTTTCACGCTTTTTAAAATCAAGCGGAATAATACCATAAACCTCTCCGCCATCAGCTAAAACCGTATCTGCCAAAATGCCCATTAGACCATCTTTACTGCCACCATAGATTAATTGATGCTTCTGTTTGGCTAACCAATGACCTAATTCAATGATATTTTCCTTATAAATCGGGTCATTGCCAAAACTTGACCCCAAATAAACCGTAATTTTCATCTTCACAATATTCCTCGCTAAACCACTTTCATTATATCACACCCAAAAAAAGGCCTGCCAAGTGGCAGACCTTTCTCATATAAAATTCTAGTTAACTAAAATTTATTTTTTAGCTTCCAAATCACGAAGCAATTGATCGATTTTATTTCCGTATTCGATTGATTCATCTTTGATAAATATCAAATCTGGGATTTTGTACATTGTCAAGTTGCGACCGAGTTCGCGTTTGATTGTACCTTTAGCTTTTTCAAGACCAATTTGGGCTTTTTGGTTATCTGATGCAAGTTCAGAGTGAATTGTGTAATACACTTTAGCCATTGAAAGGTCTCCAAGCATTTGAACATCAGTAATTGTCACATCTTGAACACGTGGGTCGCGAACTTTTTTATGCAAAATTTCATTGACTTCACGTTTGATTTCCATACCAACACGGTCGACACGATGATTAGCCATAGTTATTTCCTTTCTAATCTTTTTGAAAAAGCTAGGCTAAGCAAGCCTAGCTTTTATTCATTTATAACTGTAACGTTTAAGAAAAGCTACATAGGGATTGCCATATTCTCATTAGAGATTTTAGTTTCTTAGAAAATGGAGCGTTTCGACGTCTAAAACTTTCAGTCGATTATACTGAAAGTTTTAGACTAGTGTAACGTTTAGGCAAGGCACCATAGTGCTTGCCGTATTCCCATTAAAAACTTCAGTCTCAATGGGAATTAACGTTTAATTTCTTCCATAACGTAAGCTTCGATAACGTCATCAACTTTGATATCGTTGTAGTTTTCAATCATCAAACCACCTTCTTGGCCGTTTCCGATTTCTTTAACGTCATCTTTGAAGTGTTTAAGGCTAGCAAGTTTACCGTCGAAGATAACGACACCGTCACGGATGACACGTGCGCTAGCATCACGCGTAATTTTACCATTTGTAACCATGAATCCACCGATTGTACCAACTTTAGATACTTTAAATGTTTCACGGATAAGAGCTTCACCGATGATTTTTTCTTTGTATTCAGGGTCAAGCATACCTTTCATAGCATCTTCAACTTCTTCGATAACTTTGTAGATGATTGAGTGAAGACGAATATCTACTTCATCAGCTTCTGCTTGTTCGCGAGCTTGTGGTGTAGGGCGGACGTTAAATCCAATGATGAAGGCATTTGATGCTTCAGCAAGAGTAACGTCTGATTCGTTGATAGCACCTACGGCTGAGTGAACAACTGAAACTTTTACGCCTTCAACATCGATTTTAAGAAGTGAGGCAGCAAGGGCTTCAACAGAACCTTGTACGTCAGCTTTGATGATGACGTTAACAGTCTTAACTTGACCTGCTTTAAGGGTATCAAAGAGGTTTTCAAGACTAACACGTTGAGTAACTTGACGTTGTTTCAACAAAGCACGTTTAGCACGTTCTTCACCGGCTGCACGCGCAGCTTTTTCATCTTCGTAAACCGCAAAGTGGTCACCTGCCATAGGCACATCATTCAAACCAGTGATTGATACTGGTGTTGATGGTTCTGCCACTTTAACACGGCGTCCAAGGTCATTAACCATAGCACGAACACGACCGAATGTATTACCAACAACGATTGGGTCTTGAACATGAAGAGTACCTTGTTGGACAAGAAGTGTTGCCACAGGTCCTTTACCTTTATCAAGACGAGCTTCGATAACAGTACCGATAGCGCGAACTGTTGGGTCAGCTTTCAATTCTTCCATTTCAGCAACAAGAAGAACTGTTTCTAACAATTCATCAATGTTTTTACCAAATTTAGCTGAAATTTCAACGAATTCACAGTCACCACCCCAAGCAGTTGAGATGATTCCGTGTTCTGCCAATTCACCGATAACACGTTCTGGGTTAGCACCTGGTTTATCAATCTTGTTGATAGCAACGATGATTGGGACACCAGCGGCTTTAGAGTGGTTAATAGCTTCGATTGTTTGAGGCATAACACCGTCATCAGCGGCAACAATCAAGATAGTGATATCTGTGATTGAGGCACCACGCGCACGCATTGATGTAAAGGCCGCGTGACCTGGTGTATCAAGGAAGGTAATTTTCTTACCATTTTCAACGATTTGGTAAGCACCGATGTGTTGAGTGATACCACCAGCTTCGCCTGTAGCGACACGTGAATTACGAAGGGTATCAAGAAGGGTTGTTTTACCGTGGTCAACGTGTCCCATGATAGTTACGACAGGAGCACGTTCAACCATTTCGTCTGGGTTGAGGTAGCCTTCGTCAGCAAAGAAGCGTTCGATATCAGCTTCATCAACTTCGACTTTTTTGTGTGCTTCAATACCATAATCAACCATCAACAATTCGATTGTATCACTGTCGAGGGATTGGTTTTGAGTGGCCATAACACCCATCAAGAAGAGTTTCTTAACGATTTCTGCTGGTTCGCGTTTGATACGTTTTGCGATCTCAGCAACAGTCATGCCTTCAGTATATTCAAATTCTTTAGGTAATTCGTGGAACTTACGCTCTGTTACAGGTTTTGGAGCATTGTTACGATTGTTATGTTTACCTTTTTTGTTTTTCTTATTATTATTCCAGTTACTATTTCTTTGATTTCTCACTTGGTTATGATTATTCCAATTTTTTCTATTCTTGCGTAGTCTATCTTCATTATCACGTTCATAATCACGTGATTTTTCAGGACGAGCTTGTTTCTTACGACGTTTATCTACAGCAGGTGCTGCTTGTTCTGCAGCCACATATTTTGACGCAGAAGTTGCAGGTTTTGCTGCTTTTGCTTTGTGTTCTTCAGCCTTAGCTTTCGCTTCCACATGAGCTTTGTGCTCTTGTTCTTTAGTTGCTTTTGCTTTACGCTTAGCAGCTTCTTTTTCGTGAATGCGATTTTCGCTTTGGCGAGAATACTCAGCATTTTGTTCTGCTTTCAAAGCAGCGGCACGTGCCTTGAAATCGATACGTGGTTTTGCTGCTTGATTTCGATCGTTTCGTTGATCTCTTTGGTGATTATCACGCTGTTGATCTCTTCGATTATGATTTTGAGAATTGCGATCGCGTTGTTTGCGATTATTTCGGGCATTCTCTTGCCTGTCACGATTAGAACGATTGTCGCGTCCTTTATTGTTATTGCGCTTTTTATCGCCGCCTTTAGCTCGTTTTTCAGCTTCAGCTTTAGCACGCGCTTCACGTTCCGCCTTGAAATTACGGCTCTGAGGTTTAGCAGGAGCTACTTTAGGAGCTTCTGCAACTATTTTCTCAGCTACTTTTTCAACTTTGGCTTTTGCCGCAGCTGGTTTGGCATCCCCTGAGAATTTCGCCACAATTCGTTTGGCATCAGATTCGTCAACGCTAGAAGAATGGCTCTTCACATCAAGTCCTAGCTCTTGAGCATAGTCAACAACTTCTTTGCTTGATTTGCCCAGTTCTTTAGCGATTTCATATAATCTTTTCTTTGACAATTGATGTCCTCCTATTCTGTTAGTTCATAAGAGTCCTCATTTTCTTTGAAAATCCAGCGTCTGCTATGGCAACCACTTTACGTGGTTTACCAAGCGCAGCACTTAATTCCAGTGTGTTAAACACTGTGGAGACTTCTACTTTGTAATAATGACTTTTATCAGTTGTTTTCTTTGTCAAATTATCACCAGCATCATTTGCCAGAAAAACAAATTTTGCTTTGCCAGATTGGATAGCCTTAATGACTAATTCTTCTCCAGAAATAACTTTTCCTGCACGTTGTGCTAGGCCAATTAAATTTGACAATCTTTGGTGGTTATTCAAGACCTAACTCTCTTCTTTTGACTTTGTGATCTACGTAAGCAATCAATTCATCATAAAATGATTCAGGAACTTCCATTGAAAAGCTACGGTTAAAGACGCGTTTTTCTTTGGCTTGAAGAGCTTCTGCATTGTCAAGTTTGATGTAAGCACCACGTCCGTTTTGCTTACCAGTTGGATCGATAAAAATCTCACCTTCTTTGTTCTTAACAATGCGAAGTAAATCACGCTTATCAATAACTTCACCTGAAACAACTGATTTTCTTAAAGGTATTTTACGTGTTTTAGCCATGAAACACCTCTATCTTTCTTATTCTGCGTCGTTTGCTACAACTTCTGTTTCAGCAGTTTCAGCAACTTCTTCAGCTGGAGCAGCTGCTTGTTCTGCACGTTCAGCTTCAAATGCTTCATATTCTGAAGCAGATTTGATGTCGATACGGTAGCCAGTCAAATGTGCGGCCAAACGAACGTTTTGTCCACGACGACCGATAGCAAGTGACAATTTGTTGTCAGGAACAACAACAGTTGCACGTTTGCTGTCTTCTTCGTCGAAAAGAACCATATCAACTTCAGCTGGTGCGATAGCGTTGTAGATGAATTCAGCTGGATCTTCAACCCATTGGATAACATCAATATTTTCTTCAACAGGAACTTCTACGCCAGCTTTAGCATCGTAACGTTTTGGATGGAATTTGCTGATAACTTTTTTGATGTTGCTTCCACCACGACCAACGATTGTACCGATAGCATCAACGTTTGGATTGTGGCTACGAACAGCAACTTTTGTACGATCTCCAGCCTCACGTGAAACGCTCATGATTTCAACAGTTCCGTCAAATACTTCAGGAATTTCTTGTTCCATGATACGTTTGATGAATTGAGGGTGGCTACGGCTTACAAAGACGTTAACACCTTTTGGATTGTTTTCAACTTTGTAAACGTAAACTTCTATACGGTCGTGTGATTTCCATGTTTCACCAGGAATTTGGTCTTGGTGTGACAATTGTGCTTCAAGAGAACCAAGGTTAACATAGATGAAACGTTGGTCGAAGCGTTCAACAGTACCAGTCATGATTTCGCCTTCGTGTTGTTTGTACTCGTTGTAAGTCACTTCACGAATTTGACGATGCATTTTTTCCATGATTGTTTGTTTAGCTGATTGAGCAGCCACACGACCAAATTCAGCAACAGATTCTTCAAAGCGAATTTTGTCACCTAATTCGTAAGCTGAGCTAATTTTCAATGCATCTGACAAGCTGATTTCTAGACGGCTATCAAAAACTTCTTCAACAACTTCACGAACTGTGTAGACTTTAAAGTCACCTTTTTTGTCGTCGAATTCAATAACACATGATTCAGATTGACCATAACGACGTTTATAAGCTGATTTCAAAGATTCTTTGACAGCGTCGATGATATCGTCTTTGTTAATGTGTTTTTCTTCTTCCAAAATACGGAAGGCTTCTAGCATTTCTTTGCTCATTTTTTTCATTGCCCTGCATGGATAAGCAGGATGTAATCCTTTCGTTTATATCTAAGTAAAATCAGATTGTAGTTTGTTGTAGTAGTTTGACTACAATTTCACTGCCAAACGCGCTTTTGCAACTGTTGAATATGGAATTTCAACGGTTTTCTTGCGTGTTTTGTCCAAATAATCAATGGTCAATGTTTCACCATCAAAAGCTACAAGGTCTCCTTGGAACACCTTAACTTTATCAATAGCTTTGTAAAGACTAACATTGACATAAGAACCTACAGCTTTTTCAAGAGCTTCTTTCGTTTTTAACGGGCGTTCTAAACCAGGGCTAGACACTTCCAACATATATTGCTCTGGAAATGGGTCTGGTTTAATCGCATCAAGCAAAGGGCTGATGATTTCAGTCAAATCAGCTGTATCATTTACGGTAATCCCTTCTGGTTTGTCAATTAAAATGCTAAGCACATAATCGCTACCCATTTTCCCATACTCGACATCAACCAATTCAAACGGCTCTTTAATAGCTGGTGCAACCACTTCTGTAACGACATCAATGATTGTATTTGCGTTTGCGATAAGAATCCCCTCCTTTATCTTTCAAAATCAAAAATAGAAAGTTCACTACGCTCATTCACTTCTAGAAAGTAGATTTGTAGCGTCTCATCGTAGAACTTTGCTCTTAATCTCGTGTAATCACTAGCCTTTTAGGCTAAAATGAGATTTAAGCACCACAAGAGGCGAAGTCACAAACTCCGCCTCCTTCTACATATTTTCTATTATAGTAGCATATTTTATTTGAAATATCAAGACTTATGCTTGATAAAGCTAGAAAACTTACCCTTTTCCAGCAAGAATATCTGATACTTTATACAATCCTGGGGAATATGTCCGACCGAAAAGCTTTTTCGTCAAGGCATTAAACGTATAATGGTCATCTAAAATCAAGACTTCGTCATATGTTTTTAAGAGTGCAATAGAGTCATCGTCTGTTAAATTGAAATCATCTCTAGTATCGACATTTTCATTCCAGAGGTAATAACTACTAGTATATTGGACAAAATAACTATCTACATTCTCCTTGTCTGCTGTTACAACCAAAATTCTATCCGTTGACGAATCACTCTGACTTCCAGTAAGCTGATGAATTTCTTTTGCGACCTCGTTTGTTTCCTGATTGTTATTGTAAACAATGCTATTATTTTCTGACAAGAACATTCCAATGGCATAAACTGTCAAAACAAGGCTTGCGTATTGGTACAAGCGTTTATTAAATAAGCTCTTGTAAGACCTAGCATTACGTTTACTAATGATTTTTTCATACAGACACTTGTCCATTACCCATGCTAAAGACATGGTCAAACAACCAAAAAGCAAAGATAACGATGCTCGAAGCATAGCGCTCAAATCCTGCTAATTCTAACGCTTCATCAGTCGGCATTGCTGTCAGATACATGAGCAAAATACCAATATAGTAAGTCACAATCGAAATATCAACAAATCCCCATGTCAACAAGACAAATTTCTTATATTTCAAACGAATGCCAATCACAACAAAGGCAATCAGCATAATCAGATTGATTATCAAAATTCCATTGCTTGCCAAACTGTCAAACGTAAACACCGATTTGACAAAAAGAGTGATAATTTTTTGTGGGTCGCCTGACAGATTTCCCGTCAATACCTGACCAAGTTCTGACATGGACACCGCATGCTTGGCACTTGAGGCATTTGGAAAGTTATCCGTCACATGCTTTTGCCAAATAACAAAAGGAAGAAAGCTGACTAGTAAGGTCATTATGAGCAGCACTAGTGCCTTTAAACGTGCTCTTTTACGAACAAGTAAACGCACAATACAAACCACATAAGCTACTAAAACGAGAGCGACAAAGAAAAGTCCACTTACTTTGACGATACTTAATAATCCAAGAATTACCGCCGTATTTAGCGACAAAAACCAGAAACGATTACGATAGGCAAAACAACCTGCTATGGCTGCCAAAGCCAAGGCTGGAAGCAGAAAATCAACCAGCAAATTATTTAATCGAATAGCAATGTTGAACGTATTAAAAACAGCAAACGAAGCAAAAATCATGCTAACCATTAAGACACGTCGATCATCACGAAGTGCTGCAAACATGGCATAAAGAGATGAAGCAATCAAGAAGAATTGCCCGATCAACATACTGCCTTCTGAAAAGCCTACGATAGTCGTGAAAAAATAAATGAAAAGTGAACTTCCAACAGGATAGGTATAATAACTAATAATCGTATCCTGCTGTGTTGGCAAAGCATTATTGATATGGAAAAATTTTACAATCGTTGCCCAATGCGTAAAATTATCATAATGTAAAAGCGGTGAATACCAGAGCGTTATTCCAAACAAAAGCAAATAAGCCATCATTCCAAGCGCAATATAATCAAGTCTCCTAAAGCGATATTTCTTTTTCCATACCGCCCAAAGATAATAAAGACTCAAAAGACAGCCTAAAACAGAAATGGCATACACAGTCTGTAACATAAAGCCTAACAAACTACCAAGGTACAATACCAATGTAATGACCGAAAATGTAAACACCCATGTCAAACGACGATTCATCTTCACAGTATTACGGAAAAAAGCATCATACCCTATAGTAATTACAAAGAACAACAGTAATCTAGCAATACTAATCATACTCTCCCTCTCCACTCATTGGCTAAGGCTTTAAAAGCAGGTAAGCTATCCAAATCCGCTAAATTGGTAACTTGATAAAGCGATTCGCCTCTATCAATATCATAGGACACAAAAGTCAACTGAATTGGTAAATCTTTGTAGGTAAATGCGACATTCGGTTCTTTTTTAGGATTTGTCAATTTTCCAGAAAATGTCATGTAATAATAATCTGTCTTTCTAAGCTGGCGTTTTTTTCCAGCAACTTGAACCTCTTCATTGACTCGGACTTTCGGAAAAGCTACTTGGTCATAGGCTGAAATAGGACGTTCATTACTTTGGAAACGTTGACTAAAGTTCTCAAATAAATCATCCCATGTTGTCATCCAAGGGTCTTTTTCCTTCGGAAGATTGTGATTAACGCGGTCATAAATGTACTGATAAAATTCACGCTTATCAGCTTCAGGAACTTCTGAAAATTGAACGCCGTAGCGCCAGCCATTATCAATCGCAAAAACACGAATAACATGACCTTTTACCCTCGTATGATAATCACGTGATTGCAAATTAAGCGTCAGTTCTTTTTCTTTCGGCAAATACAATGGTAAATTCGTATAGAATGAAATCCCCGTTTCTGAAATATCACAGACTCTCACTTGGTAAGAATCATCATCAACCTCAACAACCATAGCTTCATCAACAGTAAAACGCTCACTTGAGCGATAAATCGGACGACCAAACGCACAGAAAATCGCAAAGGTCAAATTGATAATATGATAAATTAACCAAAAACTGATAATACTTCCATAAAAAAGCTCTGAACCAAATTTTCCATAGTTAAAAATCACCAAACCATAAACGGCTAATCCCCACAAAACAAGATAAGGAAGCGCATAAAGGTACAACGTCCACGACGTATCATTTCCCTTACGTGTCACCTTAAATTTTTTCTCGCTAATGCCAAAGGACTCCAACATCATGGGAATAAACAAATACGGAGCAAAAATCGTTTCCACAATTTCTCCCCAAACCTGTGTTCGGTATTGTTTTGAGACTTCTCGCATTGACAAGCGTGTCAAGGCGTAACTTGGCAACCAGAATAGGAACAGTAGCCAGATATTTGACACCACCACACGCACATGGAAAACCGTATATAAAATCGGCGCCAAGATATACAACAACCGTCTAAAGAAAGACCACCAATAAAGATAGCTATTAATATAAACAATTCTTTGCCCCTTTGTCAATTTGGGATTAAAGAAGATATTCATATTGTAGCTACTGCGAATAACGCCACGTCCCCAACGCACGCGCTGTTTGATGACACTCTTCAAATCTGTTGGCGTTAACCCACTAGCCATTGGACTTTTCGTCGAATAATTTACATAGCCAGCCACATTCATCCGAACACCTAGCTCGAAATCCTCCGTAATGGTATCTGTCGGAAAACCACCAACATCTTCAATCGCCTTGCGGAAAATAACCGTATTAGATCCCGTATAAACCGCTGCACCGTGCGAATTATTGAAAATATTAATTTCTTTGGAAAAGATATCTTGTTCGTTTGGTAAGGTTGATTCTGAAAACAAGTTAAATTGGAAAATATCAGCATTGTAAAAACTTTGTGGCGTTTGAATCAAACCAACTTTTGACTTATCATAATCGTCACCATTTTCATAAGCCTCAACTTGTTCAACAAAATAGGGCACAGTCTCCAACAGGAATTTACGATAAGGAATCATATCAGCATCAAATGTCGCCACCAAAGGTGATGACGTCTGATGTAAAGCATTATTGTAGTTTCCTGATTTGGCATCTTTATTATCCGCCAAACCAAAATAACCAACACCAAGCTCATCAGCCAATTTGGAAACTTCTAGACGATTGGTATCATCACAGACGTAGATATGCACCTTAGACTTATCAGGATATTCCATAAAAGTGCAGGCATTAATCGTCTTATAAAGCAACTCTGGATCCTCATTATGCGTTGCAATCAAAACATCCACATCTGGGTAACGCTCCTTAGCGATCTCAGGCTTTTCAAGCTCAAAGTCCTTTTGCTTATTCCAAATGAGAATGTAACCTGTAATGGCTGAAACTACCTCACTTCCCCACAATAAAATCCCAAAGATTAGCGCAAACCATGAATCATGCCACGGAATAGTCGCCACCAAACGCCAAGTTAAATAAAAGGCAGTCGTTACAAATGCAACGAAATAGAGTACCCTCTTACTGGTCTTCATTCTCGCCTCCACTAAAAATCAAATGTTTTTGCACAAAATAACTGACAAAGAAAAGTGTACCATCAACTAAAATCTTCACCAATGAAATTGGCAGCATCGTCAAGGTATTTCCTAGAACTGTTACCAATAAACTTGACAAAACAATCTGTACTACCACCAAAGTGAAGTATTTTATCGCACTATTTGATTGACCTTGTTTAAAAACCACTTTATGATTCAAGGTGAAATTAACAACAGATGATATCGCACGCGCTAAAACCGAAGCTAACGTCACCGCACTAAAACTCAATCCATTAAACAAAGAAATTAAAATCGTAAAAGCAACAATATCAACCAAGAAGGAAAACAATGATGAAAAAATGTACTTGAAGAAAACCTTGTAAATTCTAATCGAGTCACGAATCACATCAAAATGTGATGACTGATTTTCCTCTAAATAAATCGTTGCAATGCCAACTTCACAAATTGAAATATTGTCCTCTTTTGCCTCAAGTAACATATTCATCTCAAATTCATACCGTTCACCCTCCACGGTTAAGAGTTTTGGTAGCCATGACATAGGAATCACACGAAGCCCTGTTTGCGTATCAGAAACGTTCATACCTGTCATAGCCCCCAAGACGTCTCTTGTCAATAAATTTCCCAATTTACTACGTAAAGGAACAGATTTTTCAAATGTTCTAACACCCAGCACCAAACTATCAGGATGTTGCAAAAATTCAGCCAAACATTTCATCATGTCTTCGTAGGTATGTTGACCATCAGAATCAATCGTCACAATTCCTTTGGCATTAGGAAAATTATCCAAAATATATGAAAAAGCCGTTTTTAAAGCACGACCTTTTCCTTTATTCTCAGCGTGTTTTTGCAAGTGACAAGCATAGTTACTCTGCGCTATTGCAAATAACGATGCAAAATCAGCTCCACTACCGTCATCGACTAAAATAATGTCAAACATTTGATTTTCCTTATCCCAAATATTTTTCAAAAGTTCCAACAAACGGTCATCAGGTTCATAGGTAGGAATGACAATAACAACATCTTGAAACATCATCGACGTTCTCCTTTCTGACTTTTATTTTCGTACATTTTCTTATCAGCTATTGCACAAAAATCAACGAAGTTTTTATGTGATTGATAAGAGTCCGTATAAACACCTAAAGATGCTGTAACCCCCACATCTTTGAGAGTCATTTCTGCTTGAACAAGTTTTATTAAAAATTCAGCTTGATTTTCAGAAACTCCAGGGAGTAAAATGGCAAATTCATCTCCACCTAACCTTGCTATTACAGCACTTTCAGGCATTATCTTCGTTAAAATATCACCAAACTCAATAAGAATTTTATCTCCCGTAGCATGTCCAAAGGTATCATTGGCTTCTTTGAATTTATCCAAATCAGATATAATAACCGTAATCCTTTCTTCTTTACGCATCAGACATTCCTCAAAAGCAAGCTCAATATATCGTCGATTATGAACCCGTGTTAAAACATCTTCGTATGCCATCTTCTGTATTTCAAGTTCATGAACTCTCTGCTCTGTAACATCAAGAACACAACAAAAAACGCCAATCACCTTTTGGCGATTGTTATAAATGGGAGAATACATGTTTTGCCAGTAAAGCGTTTTATCACCTGTCTTAATAGTATCTATAAATGTAAACGTTTCACCCTTCTTCGCACGATCAACACTCACTTTTAAACGCGCAGCCTCTTCACTATCAAGATAATTCATTGGAAAATCACCAATTTTGGGAGTGAAATGAAAAACGGAAAGTTCTAAAATGAAGTTAGCCACCTAAGGGTATCAAAAAACATCTCAGAGAGATATAATTGTAATCACCACAACAACAATTAGAAAGACTCTAAGATGCAAAACTATTATACACCAAAAAGTAAACATTTAACACTAACTGAACGTAGAATGATTGAACGTTGGCTTCAAGAAGGGCTCTCAAATCGTGAAATCGCTAGGAGATTAGCTAAAGCTCCTCAAACCATTCACAACGAAGTCAAACGTGGTCAGGTTAGACAACAAGTGCGTAAAGGAAAATTTGAAGTGATCTAC